>Ga0247841_10000055_pt1 | contig 274044 bp, 284 predicted proteins | sample LaCruzMarch2015__2_FD_192410 | JGI IMG/M metagenome (GOLD analysis project Ga0247841, IMG submission 192410) | Freshwater microbial communities from meromictic Lake La Cruz, Castile-La Mancha, Spain - LaCruzMarch2015_18m | ecosystem: Environmental > Aquatic > Freshwater > Lake | place: Spain... | reverse complement strand
AATATTATCGGACAAATTAAGCCGTTTAATTTTTGCCATAAGCGGACCTTCACCGACCACAACTAACTTAAAGTCACTACTCAGCTTTTTCCAGGATTCTATCAGCAACATTATACCTTTTGATTCCTCGAGCCTACCTACAAATATAAAATCTTTCTTATCTGCGGGGGGTAAGACTTTTATGTCTATAAAGTTAGGCTTTAAAAACAGTTTTTCTGGATCTACACCAAACTGTTCAAGCTTTCTTTTTTGGGATCCCGAAAGGACTATGTATTTGTCCACATAAGAAAAGAATTTCATAATCTTGTAATAGAACGAGGCTGTTGCTACAATAAAAGACGCCAAAAAAGATCTTCTATAGCACCTAAATATTAATGAAAAGAACGGGAACTTGTGCTTAATGCAAAGCTCACATATCCCGCACCCATCTCTATATAAAATTGCATCCGGACACCATATCCTAAAATTATGCAAAGTATGCACAACCTTTGCGCCAAGCTGCTTGGCTACCTTAAAAACTCTAGGAGTTATTAACGGGAAATAATTATGCACATGGACTATGTCTATCTTTTGTTCTTTCACTAAGTTAGAAATATCTCTGCAGGCCTTATTGTTAAGAAAGAGTCCTGGAATAAGTGTGAAATAATTTAACTCATCATTATAGATATTATACTCAAGAACATTCTCTCCCCCTAATCTATCTTTTATTGCCTGAGCCTCCTTTGTAAAGACCATGTCCTCTCCACCGATGGATTTAGATCTATAAAAATTATGTACTAATAAAACTTTCAAACAGCTACTTGTTGGTTTTGTTTGTAGATAAAATAGGCCATATTAACTGAAAACAGGATATTTGAGGGGAAAACCTCAAATAAGTTATTAGCGAGGGCAAAGATCATAAAAACCATGATAAAGTGGGCACTTTTCAATGAACTATCGGATACAGATATAACTAGTGCAATAAATATAATCAGAAAGAATATCCCTAAGTTGACCACCACAGAACTTATCATTGAATCAGCCACGAAATATGGCGTTTCATCTTTTGAAACATTATAAGAGAACAGCAAGGCCGTGGCAGTCGCTTTACCAAAATCTTTAGATAGGAGGAAATACTCTGGCTTTATTTCTTGGGTCACAGAGCCAGCTCTCAAGAAAAAAGACTCATAAATATCTGCACGGTTGGTTATTTTGGGCAATAAACCTATAAGAAGGAAAATGATAAGCAGAGATAATACTAGGGCCCACACTTTTGGTTTAATTTTTTTTGCGATCACACTAACAACAAATAAAGCTAAGACAAAAAAACCTGTACCTGAATTCGCAATGATTATACTTAAGGCCTCCATGGTCAACAAAGTGGTCCTTCTTTTTCCTTTATAGAAGTGGTAAGTGTAGTACATGGTTATTGCCGAGAAAAAAGACATCGAAATTGGTATCAAATAAAACCCTGGATTTCTAAGATTCAAGCCTAATTGATTATGCCCGAACCAGTTTTTAGCAAAGATTAATTCAATCACTTGTAAAAAAAATCCTACCAGGAAGACCGGTACGATATAACTCGCTATCTTTATTTGCATGTTGTCATCTACGATACCGATCAGTAATACTACTAACAATATAGGGAAAATCCATCTTAGTCCGAACAGAATTAATAGATAGTTAGAACTATACGATGCTGAATAGATCATGGAGCCACAACCGAGTACTATTAAGAATAACATCAATATTGCTTGTCGTCTCTTGCATAAAACCCTATAGATCAAAAAACGAAGTGACAGAAGGCTTATCAACATAATAATAAGGACGTCCTTTAGCATTTTAATAAAGTATGGAGTCTCTAATTTCATATGTGACACTACTTCACCTTTTAATAAAAGGATCACTTCTTTATAATTTAAGAAGATCGTAAGAAAAAGCATTAGGATTATAATAAAGGTAACGTATCCTTTAATGCTTGTTCCAGATATTTTATTTCCTACTTTCAATGTGTCGTTCGCCATAATTAATTTTACCTAAGCTCCATAATTAGGACTATTTTCCTGCCGCAACACTTTCGTCCATTGAAAAAACAACAACGGGGCTTGAGGCATTTGCTAGACGCATTTTCAAGTACTTCTCATCAGCCGAAAAGCTTTTCAACATTGGATCCTTGTCAATAAGTTCTAAAAAGATCCTAAGATATGCTTTCTCAGAAGCATGTATACCATCAACGATTTCTTCTCTTGGAGCCCCAAACGACTTCATATCAGTAAAATCCATAACTGGATAATTATATTTGGCAAAGACCTCCCGTATTGCGGGATAGACCTTCTTAATATAAGAATAATTGTCTTCCATTTTTATAAGTTTATCATAAATTTCTTGAGCATAAGGAGGAATAAAACCAACGACATGAATGTTGTTTTGACGACACTCATCTAAAAAAAGCCTCAATTCTTCAATGGCGGCTGGATTGATCTCTTTTCCATGTTCGAACAGTCTATTCCCTTTTGCAATCCTATCCAATGTGTCCTTAAATTTATAATCTGCTAAATTCTCGCTGTTTGGGTCCGTAACAACATCCCCATAATAGTAGCTTCCATCATTTATAAATCCGTTCTCTTTATAAAAAGCAGTTAGCCCCCTTTTCCTATAACTAGGTTTCTTGAACCCCTGTCTTATATCTTTAATCGATATTTTACGGTTCTTAATATCCCCCAAAAGTCCCAAAAAAGCTTCCTGCGCTGTGGCAGAAAAAGAATACGCTTTGTTCAGTTCTGTTACATATGCAGAATCTGAACTATAGTTATTATCCCACTGGGCATTAAAGAAATTCTGATCTAATCCCAGTATTAGGACTTTCGGATAGTTCGATCTGGGGATCTTAGCAAAAAAGTTCCGCATATTCTTAATACGATATATACAGCCCCCTGCGTTATAAAAAGAACCCGCTTTAAAAAATGAACTTCTGAACGACATGACTCTTGATGTGCCAAGGACTATTACGTCATACTTTTTAGAAGTTAAACTTAATACCTTAATTTTAGACGCAGGGTTAGTGTGTGCAAGCCCTATTAGGCATGGTTCATTTAACTGCTGACAGTACAACAAATCATTATAACTGTAATATAGCTCTCCGGTTTTAGTCAAATACGACAGGAAAAAACTACCTAAAAGCACAAATGGGGCTATCAGTATTACGACGTTGATTATGAATTTTTTCAGCATTCACTGCCTCTTTTTAAAATTGAAAATATATAAACGAGGTGCTGTTAAACATACCAAGGACTAATATCCCGCCAACTAGCGCATAATAGGCGGCCCATCGCACAAGGACGGGCTGTTCTCTGAGCATTATCCTTAGGCCTCTTCGACGCTGAAACATATGAGTAACGATCAAAAAAACGATGAGCAAAAATGAAGTAACATAATAACCTTTTTCGTTTGGTAAAGCAGAAAAATAACCAAGTCCACTTACGGTGTGTAAAACAAATATCTTTCTTAATAGATCAGGCACCCCATCGAATAAGTGTTTTACAATATACATGGCATCATGTAGATTTTTAGCCCTGAAAAAGATCCATGCAAAACATGTTAAACTAAATGTTACCGTTATTTGATACAGTTTAACTAACAATTTAAAGTTTTTAAAGCCAAACATATTGTACAGCCTGTCCCTTGTGCTCTTTGTCCAAAGAGAAAAAATCATATAAAATCCGTTGATCGTACCCCATATTACATATGTCCAATTCGCACCATGCCAGAGACCACTAACAAAAAATGTAAAAAGCAAACTAAGCTGCCAACGCCAAGTAGCAATACCTACACGCCAAGAAAGAGGTGTAAATATATAGTCCCTGAACCAAGTTGTAAGAGAGATGTGCCAACGTTTCCAAAATTCAGCGATAGATTTTGAAAAATATGGCCGATTAAAATTTGTCATGAGTTTAAAGCCCATTACCTGTGCAGCCCCGACTGCGATATCAGAATACCCAGAAAAATCGCAATAGATCTGAAAAGCAAAAAAGACAGTCCCCAGTATCAGGATAATGCCTGGTTGGGCAGAAGGATCACCATACACTTGGCCAACCATTACCGAAAGACGATCCGCTATTACTACCTTTTTAAAGAGCCCCCACGCCATTAGTTTGAGGCCATCTGTAACTCTTAAATAATCAAAATAATGCTCTTCATAGAATTGATGCAACAAATGCTGAGGACGTTCGATGGGGCCTGCGACTAGCTGTGGGTAGAACATTACATATAGCGAATATATTCCAAAATTATACTCGGCTTTTTGCCTACCCCTATATACTTCAATAACATATGAGAGGCTCTGAAAGGTATGGAAAGATAGCCCTATAGGGAGAATGATATTCAGAGTTTCTATCGGATAGCGTAATCCAAAAAAATTAGCTAGCTCTATAAAATTAGAAGTAAAAAAATTGTAGTATTTGAACACAAAAAGAACAGCACAAGTGGAAATAATACTGATGACCAGGTATTTTTTTTTCTCTGCTCCTTCAGCTTTTTCTATAAGAATACCGGCGTAATAGTCTATAAGGATAGTTATCGCCAATATAAGTATATATTTTGGGATAAACCACATATAAAAAATGCAGCTGGTTAACAACAGCAATAGCCACCTGTACCTATGTGGAAGCATAAAATACAGCATCGTGACGATCGGAAAGAAGATCAGAAAACTTATTGAATTAAATAACACGTCGTTGGTCCTTCTATTTAAGTTTGCCTAAATCCTCTGAATTGAGTATCCCTATCAAAATATAACTTTTTAGCAGTATCGATGCTTTGTTCTTTTTGATAGTTATAGTAATTTTCAAGTAAGACCTTGTTGGCTTCAAAAAGCACTCTGTAGAATTCATCATCAGTAAGCTCAGTAAAGTTCACAGACAAAAGATCAGAATTAAGATGTTTATTCTCGTAGAAATCTTTCACGTCCTTTAACAACCCTTTTTCTATAGCGTAATAATAAAGAGGGGAGCCGGGATATGGTGTAACAGGGCGGATCGTTCTTAATTGAGAGTGATCATCATATTTAAGCAGGAACTCCACGCCTTGTTGCAAAGTCCTCTTATTTTCACCTATGTTGCCAAAAATAACATTAAAGCCAGGAGAAACATCTATCGACAGGGTTGCTTCTATACCTTTTACTATTTGCTCAACAGTCAGGTTCTTTTTCATTACCTTTAAAATGTCATTATCCATACACTCAATACCATAATTAATAAAAACGCATCCAGCTTTCTTCATGACCGATAACAACTCCGGCGCAGCATAGTTAAGACGACCATTGCAATACCACTTAATATTTAGGTTTGCCTTAATAAGAGCTTCACACAATGAGAGGGTTCTATCATACGACGACATCAATAAATCATCATAGAAGGCAATATATGCAATGTTGTATTTTTCTTTTAGAACTTTTATCTCTTCTATTATACTTTCAGCAGAACGAAGCCTAATGCCCTTGTCCATTCTATAACAGAAGTTGCAGGTGAAAGGACATCCTCTGCCAGACAACATGGGAAGAGATCTTTCATTGTTCTTTATCCTAGGTTGTCTCATTAATGTATAATGATCCATCGGAAAGAGGTCCCATGCAGGCATAGTAATGCTATCCACTTCAGCTATCAAAGCTCTCGGTTTAGTCATGACACATTTATCGTCTTCTAGATAGGCGATCCCGTTCACTTCCGTCAATACATTGTTCTTAGATATCGCATTCAATAGTTCAACTACCGTCACTTCTCCCTCGCCAATAACAATAAAATCGGCTCTTGTCTTCTTCAGGAAATATTCGGGTTCAGGAGAAGGACCATGCCCACCAATAATATATACGGGCTTATTTGGCACAGCATTGATCGCTTCAGATATCTTAAGCAATTTCCTATATTGATAATAACCGGCTATTACACCCACGCCAACTACATCAAATTTGTTCTTCTTCAAATAGTCCGTTAAATGTGATTCAGGATAATGGTAAACATCCTGATTATATATCGAAACATCGTGTCCTGCGTCCCTTAAGGCCGACGCTACATAAGCTATGTTAAGAGGAAATTCACTTATAAAAGAATCATTATCATAGACGACTAATAAAACCTTCACTTTAATTCTCCTTACTTTTTTTATTCGGTGAGGCTATCGCCACCATCGACGATCCGCTATACCCCAAAAGATTATAATAGGTTGAGATGGGCCAATATATATATCTTTTTATCATCCTTCTCCTGTGTTCTTCTTCTGGGGTCGCAAATTTAATCGGAGCAACGATCGATGGCACCGTGTGCATTTTTAAAGTTTTTTTGTTTTTATGCAAAGAACCTTTAACCAACGACAACATTACGCTACCACTAATGTCTTCGGGTAGAACAGACGGAAAAGAGATCTTACATTTATAATTGATCTTTTCTAAAAGTATATTTAGAGTTCTGTCTGTCCATCTGGTAAAATGGTTTGGTGGATAGTCCCAACTATCCATCCTCCAAGTTCTGAGACTCCATCTCTTGTAACTAGGAACACTCACTATTATTAGACTGTCTGGGAATTTTGCCGAGATATTCCTCAAAAAACCCAGTGGATCCGTCACATGTTCTAAAACTTCGAACAACGTAACAACACTAGGGCGAGGAAGTGAAGCAGGGTAATCGTCTATAGAACCCACAACATTAAAATTACATTGTCTAAAGAGCTCAAGCCTTCTTTTATCCACTTCTGACCCTATTGCCTGATAATCATGATACAGTAGTGCAGATAAAAAAGCCCCATCCCCGCAGCCAATATCAAAAATAATCGACTTTTTATCTATATTTGAAATAACCCATTTAAGGGCATGCCTCGCATACCCTGGTAAATTCAATAAATTAAATTCCTTGTTATACTCGATAGATCTTAACATATATTCAGAATAGTAGTTATTAACGCCCTGAACATCTAGTTGACCAGTGTATAGTCTCTCATCGTACTCGAGCGGATCAGAGAATTGAAGTTTACAGTTTGGACACTGATAAATACTGTACCTATCAAATCCCTCTACAAAAGCAGCGTTGATAGACTTTTCGCAAATTGGACATCTTTTTACAGCATCAGACATTAACGCTCCCATCACTTTTTATTTGTTCGATCCGATAATGTTTAAAACAAATTTAGAAAGCAGATCCTTAATATCGTTCCTTTTATAGCTAAAGAACATCATGATGCTTAAGAATGCTACCAATATATAAGTGTTATGGGTGATCATTGAAGTAGCAGCACCAACACTCAACATTAACATCATCAAGAATAAATATCTCGTATTAGCGGTCTTAAAGTCGATCTCTTTCTTAAAGACCATAAGATACAAAAACAGTGCTATAACGTTCGTCAACAGGTAGCTTAATGCAGCTCCTTTTATACCGTAATATCTTACCATGAACAGATTGATCGAAATACTTATCACAGAGCATGCTAGAGAAGTGTTCAATATCTTGGCCGGATTCTTGTGGTAATAGATAACCGGATATAGAATGACGGATATACCAGAGAACAGAGGACCAAGTAACATAACGTAAAACACGTTTAACCCCAAGATGTATTCTTTTTTTAGGATTAACTCAAAGACAGGCGTTTGCCCCATTAAAGTTAGAAACGTTAATCCGGCCATGTATAAGAAACAGAATAACGATACTGTTTTGAATACCAGAACTGGAATGTCATCTTTTACTTTTGTGTTCTTCTGATAAAAGATCTTTGGCGTCCATGCTTGGTTAAATCCATGAAAAAGCATATGAATATTTGTGGTTATCATTAAAAAGAAGCTATATACACCGAGAGTAGATAGATCAGTATATCTGTCCAATAGAAATCTGCCGAAATACGAACCAGAAACACCTATAACAGTAGCGGCAGTTAATGGTGTACCATATTCGAGTAAATTAAAAACTACTTTCTTAGATATGCCGTTCATGGAAATAAATCTCTTTTCTTCTATAAAGCAAGCCACCACTGGGATCAACAGCGATATCATTCTCCCCAGAATAAGACCTTTAAACCCAAAACCTTTAACTATCAGTAATAGAGAGCAAATAATAAAGCATATGGATTGCCCGATCTGGAATTTAGCATACTTTGCAGATTGACCCAACGCAGTATAATGAAACGAGAAGAGATTGACCAAACTATTAAGCAGAATTACCAGTAGGATCAAAATAATCGTGCTAACTGACTCTGTCACCGTATGAAAACCAGGGGAAACAACATACAAATACTTCGCTGAGAAGCCAAATATAGTTAAAAAGACACCAGCGCTGACCATTAATATTGATAAGGAGCTGGACAAGACTTCTGATTGTTTTTCCTTGTGATGAAATCTTAAAATTGACGCATCTGTGCTCCATACACAGAATATACTAATGATCTCGATAAGGCCTACGGCAAGAGTATATTTCCCTATCTCTGCGGGAATAAGTAGTCTTGCAAAAACGAACCATAAAGCCAGCGTCGTTACTTTAATTAGTAAATTAATACTAAGATAAGTAAGAACGTTCTTCTTAAAAGAAGATACAATCGCATTCTCTAAATTTAATTCTTGTTCTTCGATCATTGTTTGATCCGGAGTAATTAGTTACTTATGATTTTTTGATAACCAATTTTGTCTTTTTCTTTTGATTGTTTGCCCATTCAGCTCGCCTGAACGAGTTTATTTCTATGATCTCAGGATTTTGGTCTAAATACTCGGCTATCTTTTTCAAAGGCACATCGTTATTTGTGCAATTAAAATGCTCAAAAACCGTCCTAAAGAATTTGAGATCTTCCTCGTAATCTAAAGTAGATCTTATACTCTCATTGAACAGGACCTTGTCGTTAACTTTTAGAGTGGAAACATTGAACAGCCCAGTATCCTCAAAATATGTCCACATCATTTCTGTATCTGCAGTCCCTTTTATCTCACAGACCTTTTGCAATGCAGAAACCTTGATACAGTATGTAAACCCGCCGATGATCAATCCTTCCGGGGCCTTTAGATAATCATAGTTGCCATCAATTATTTGATCAATGCCCGCTTCCATTAGGCCAGGGTCACAGAAGGGATCATCACCATCCATTGTAACAAAGTAATCAATATTAAACTTCTTTGCAGCACCAAGCCATCTTTCAAGTTTGTCATCTAGATTGCCGCGAAAATGTTTAACACCATATTTGTTCGCTATCTCTACGATCTTGTCATCGATCTGGCGTTCAGTTGTACACACAATTACCTCGTCAACATTTCTTACAAGTTTGGCCCTAATTATCACCATCTCTATCAATGGTTTGTCTATAATGGGCAAAAAAGCCTTGTTAGGTAATCTGCTAGAGTCACTTCTTACCGTTATGAATACTGCTTTCTTCAAATCAATAACCTCTCAGCTTTTTTCTTACTTCTAATTCTCGTTCGGTCAAACGTTTAACACCGTCCCCAAGGATAAGTTTGATATCCTTAAGTCTTTTATGAAGGATGTCCATCGCATGCACTTCCAAACTTGCTGCTTGGTCCGACCCCCACATAGTGTGGCTGAGCGTAATATGCCTTTCAATAATAGAAGCACCTAACACAGAAGATATTACTGAGGGCTCCAGATCAAATTCGTGTCCGCTATATCCCACTACACACTTATACCTATCCTTTAATGTTCTCAGATTTAAGAGATTTATGTCCTGAGGAGGCGTCGGATAGGTTGAGTTGGTGTACATCAATACATAATCACCTTTCGTGTCCTTCTCTAGGATGTTAACAGCAGCATCTATCTCTTCTATTGTGCTCATCCCTGTGGAAAGAATAATCGGTTTTCCAGTTTTTGCAGCATACTCAAGGAATTCTTTTTCACTAAGTTTAGCAGAAGGTACTTTAAGGAACGGAACTCCATACTTCATCATAAAATCGATGCTTTTTATGTCCCACACAGAAGCCGTCCAACAGATCGGTTTTTCTCGACAATACTTGTCTATGTATGAATATTCCTTCTCGTTGAACTCAACTTTGTATCTATATTCCAGATAGGTCATTTTACCCCAAGGGGTGTCTCTCATGACATTTTTCTGGTGTTCTGGCACACATATGTCCGGGGTCCTTTTTTGGAACTTAACACAGTCCCAATTCGTAGCAAAAGCAGCGTCAATTAATTTTTTTGCTACCTGAAGATCACCATTATGGTTAATGCCTATCTCGGCGATCATGAATAATGGATGATCGTCTCCTATCGTATTGTTCCCTAATTTTACCGTTTTATTTGCCACTTTAACCTCCTTAATTGACTAGACTTAAATAATGTCGCCTATCAGTTTCATGTCGCATTTTCCAGAGCATTTTAACCCCTTTGTAATTTCAAAGTGGTCTTTTCTGAATTGTGTATATTTTTGTCCATTCCAAATATCGTAAAGGGTATCGTTTTTAGCATCCCCAAGAACGATCTCGTTATCGAAGTCCTCCATGCACATTGCCGCTTCGCCATTTGACTTTATCGTCATAGACATCCACGGATGTTTGCAGAACTCTGACCAATGTACAGAACAGGTGCCATGAAAATCCTTGCGATACCACTGCTGGTCCTCGCTTTTTAAATAGATATAAACATCTTTGCCCTTGAATATCTCTTTTAAAAGTTGGAACTCCTTTATCTGATCTTTTCTATTCAAGTCGAGCATTGTAATAATAATAGTTGTCTTGTAACCCTTTTCCTTTTTTATATTACACAGTTCTTCTATTTTTTTATAGCTCTCGCTGAAATTGGAAGCATCACCCCTAATCTTCTTATGCTGTATGTCGTCTATACTTTCAATAGAATATTTAATATAGTCTAGACCATTCTCGAACATCTCTATTGTCTTTTTAAGATCGATATTCGCTGGGTTACAACTAAAATACGAATAAAACCCTTTTTCATGTAACAGTTTTATGTAACCGGACATATTACTGTCTAACAGAGGATCTCCATATCCATGCAACTGTATGACCTTGGGAATTATATATAGGAAAAAATTATTCTCGCTCATGATGTTCTCAGGAATATCATACTCTCTTAGAACAAAGGCTTTCCACTCGTTCCATTTATCTGCAGAGAAAGGTTCTAGTTGTTCAACTATTTTATTGAAGAGTTTTCTGTCCATGGTCTCGACTTTACGTGTCATCATAGTGGTCCTGGGACACATCGTGCACTTCATGTTACACGCATTCGTTGTTTCTATGTTGTAGACCACAGGTTTTTTGTTCCTGAACTCTTCAAATTTATTATACAAATAACTTTTATCAAAAGTTTCGCCCTTTTTGATGCTTTTATTTATTTCGTTCACTTTCATGAAAAAATCTATATCAAACACCTTCTATCCCCTCCTATATCTTTTTATTATCGCTTCCAGGATCTTAGCTTTCTTCTCTGCGACTTCGATATCCCTATAGTTGGTCTTAAATTGCATTATCCTCGGCTGTATCCTCTCCGCAACAGGACAAAGTCCTTTAGTGTAAGATACGGTCTCATAGACCCAAGGGCATCTCTTAACGAACTGCCTTTCTGCTACCATTGGTTCAAGGTATGGCACGCTCCATGCTCCGTATATACCATCACCACCCTCATCAATATAACTCTTTCTGAAGTCTCTCCATGACACCCCGATCTTATCAAGTCCGTCATAAACAACGCCAAGCGTATAATAAGAGTTAACATAATTTGCCGGAGTTTCTTGTGGTGTTAAATAATCACACATACTCATTACGTTCATAAAGATCGCTGCGGATCTTTTTCTTAACTCGACTAATTCATCTACTCTTTCCAGTTGAGCTAGTGCGACAGCCGAATTAAACTCGGAAAGACGATAATTCCATCCAAGAACATCATGTCTTTTATAGTCTGGATCTTGAAATACATCGTGGTTTAGCCTTACTCTTCCCTCTTCAGCGCGAAGATTCTTAAAGCCATGTCCGCCTATTTTTCTCACACTCTCTGCATATTTTTCATTGTTTGTAATGATCATGCCTCCTTCTCCGCATGATATATGCTTTGTGTTCTCAAAACTGAAACTGGCCATATGTCCTATTGTCCCCAATAACTTGTTTTTATAATAGCTCAAAACAGCTTGCGCATTGTCTTCAATAACAACTAAATTATGCTTTTTTGCCAGATCCACAATTGGATCCATGTCCGGTGACAATCCATAAACAGCGACCGGAATGATCGCCTTGGTCTTTTTCGTTATTTTTTTAGCAACATCTTCAGGGTCCATAGTGAACGTCTTTGGATTAACGTCAGCATACACAGGAATAGCGTTAGCATGAAAGGTTGCCGTAGAATCCATAATAACCGTTATCGCAGGAGAAATAACCTCATCCCCCGGGCCAACACCAGCAGCCTCCAGCGCGGCATGTAGCGTCGATGTACCTGAGTTCAATGCAACCGCATATTTAGCACCAAATCGTTTGGAGAATTCTCTCTCAAGGTTATTAGTCCAATTACCACCAGTTGCAGACCATGACTCGCCCTGTAGTACTTTTTTTAAATATTCTATTTCATTACCCAAGTACTTCGACGGATTAACTAGTTCGCTCATTATACACCTCCAATATAGTTCAACAATTCCCTGACAACACCGTCTCCACCTTTTACCTGTATTATTATCTTTGATATCTTCTTTATTGCAGGGAAAGCATCAAGAGGGCACATTGGTATGCCAACAGCCTTCATAGCTTCAAGATCATTTATATCATTACCTATATAGACGGTGTTTTTTAAACTGAACTCAGCTTTCTGGCAATATTTTTTAATGACGTTCTTTTTATTATCCACCCCATATATAACAGGGATCTCAAGCTTCTGCGCCCTAAGTTTAACTATTTTATTCTTCTCAGTCGATAAGATCACTTGCGCTATTCCGATCTCTTTTATCTTTCTTGTGGCCAACCCATCGGCCCTGTTGAAGACAGCGCTTTCCTTGCCGTCCTCACAAAGGGTAACCTTGTTGTCGGTTAAGACTCCGTCACAATCATAGACGATAAGTTCAATGTTTTTTCTGTTTAATTTTTTAATCATTTCTTCCTCACATGGACCTTAATCATTAGAACAACTAACAATTACCGTATCGCAAGCCCCTATACTGGCTAATTGTGCCTCATATTCCTTGCTCAATCTCTCTGAATTAATAAAGGAATAGCTTTTATGACCTCCAGGTTTTCCCTTGGCTAGCCAGTAGAGGTGATTCGATAATGGATATCTTTGCACTTGTTTTATGTAGTTCAGCTTCATGCCTGCTTTTCTTACCAAAGCAGACAGAGTTTCCTGATTATAGAGGAACAAATGACAGCTCCAATAAGTGAAGCTAGAAAAGGCCGATGACTTATAAACACTAAGCAATGCATCATTGGAATTAGGAGTTTCTATAATGAGTTGTCCGTCCTTGTTTAACCTCTTCCCAATCTTTTGTAGAACCTCTATTGGATCCTGTAGATGCTCAACAACGTGGAACATCGTAATAATATCAAAATTACCAGCGTCCAGTTTATCCATGTCAGATACAACATTTACGCCTTCTTTTTTGAAATGATCAGAAAAGCGAAGTTCTGGCTCGATCCCTACTACTGAACGAGCAATTTTCCTCGATCTCATTAAGAAACCAGCGTTACCACAGCCAAAATCCATAACAGATTTATTCTCAACATTGTTCCTCAGAAAGTTAAATCTTCTTTCATCGTCGCTGTCAGTCTCTATTAACCACGCATCTAGATCGATCTCTTCAGAGTGCATTCCAGATAATTTGTAAAAATCCTTACCAATATGGTCAAAAGAAGATAGGAACACCAAACCACACGATCTGCATTCAAGCACTTTCAGATCACTATTGTCCCTCACTTTGCCTGGACGTTCAACAACGTCGCTGTTTTTGCAAAGATAGCATTTATTATCCACGTTGATATCTACCTCCCTTTTAACAAAGTTAAGAACTGCCATGGCTCAATGATGTAATTGTTGACCTGCATTCCGTTTACAACCGTTGTCAGGTCGAGCGGATTATTGTTCTTATCATAATTCACACTTCCAAGATTTTTAGGATTCCAATTAGTATCCATTTCAAAGTTATAATCCTTAACACCCTCTAATTTAGAAATGACCTTTGTAAAATAGCCCTTTGAGTAGATATTAAAATAATGCGCATTAAGTGGCTCACCATCTTGGTCATAGTCCTCTTCAGGTAATACTTGTTTTATACGGAACGCCGTCTCTCCAATTAAGGTACGGACAACAAGGCATCTTTTAGTTACACGCCACAGCTCCTTTAAAGGAACAGCGACAGATGGCAAGTGCAAAAGGACATTGTTACACATAACGATATCACCACAATTATCTGGTAGATCCAAATTGAATATATCCCCAACTTTAAACTCGGCCGATATGCATGAAGTTTTATGTTTTTTCTCTGACTGTGCCTTTTTTGCCATCTCCATGTAGTAAGGCGTTTGGTCTATCCCGATATACTTAAATGGCTTATCTAATGTCTTCTCTAAAGACAGCAAATAATGGCCCGCACCACATCCAATATCAACTATTGTATCATTTTCTTTTAAAAGTTTCTTAACATGTTGGGCCGCAGCCTTGCTGGATTCCATTTCAGGTTTTCCACCGGTAGCTCTTTGATAGAACAGATCACCATATTCTTTATCGTCATTCCAAATTCTCCATTTCTCTTTTGCCATTAGGACCTCCTTGTTAATTCGTTAATTGCCGGCAGCGCGAATAAAGTCTATACAGTGACATCCCTATTTTTGCATCTATTGGCAAAGAAAAGTTCCAATAATAGAGCCTGAAGAACGTTACTCTTTCCAACAAGAACAGTGGTAGCCAAAGCGTTTTGACAAATCTTGATTTAGGATTATATCCATAGAGAACGCTACAGAGCGTCGAGTTAATAAAGAAATAATCGTTGCGTCTTTTCATATATTTCTTTTGTGTTTCATTGTACCAAGGCAACCATTGCCCGCCTATGTCCATATTTTCTGCTGAAGTACTAACCCAGTCTTTAATATTGCGAGGTCTCTTAAACCCTTCTTTCTCTGCTAATGTACCAAAATCAGTAGAAGGTTGCGGACTATAAAAGAACGCAACTATGTTCAGGTTCTTGTTTATTTTACGTAACCCCAATGAAAATCTTACGCTGTCGACCATTTCTTCTTTTGTTTCCGTGGGACAGCCCAGGATAAGACATGTGTTAACAACTACCTGGTTTCTGTTCAATATTTCAATTTTTTCTTTCACTACATCAAGCGTTAGCCCTTTGTTCATTGTCTTCAGGACCCTTGCGTTCCCCGACTCCAGTCCGCATGCTACCGAATAGACGCCTAGTTTCTTCAACTCCTTCAACATATCATCATTGATGCTGGTAAACCTTATCCTCATAAAGAGCATCTCTATGTCTATTTGTTTCAATCTTTCAACGATCTTTAGAGATCTCTCCCCGTCGATCCAAAATTCATCATCACAGAAAGAAAGCTTTTTTACATTAGTAAGCTTTTTGAGCTCCTTTGCTCTTTCTACGACGTAGTCTATCGAATGGGCATAGATCTTTTTCTTCTTGTTGGCGCTATAAAGACCATCATCACAATGGAAACAGAACCTACATCTAAAGAGACACCCTCTTTGAGTTTCAAGAGGATCAAGTATGACGCACTCCGAATTTGGTTTAATAACATACTGGGACCAATCATTAATAAGGCTCAGATCATAATCGTAAATATCCAAATTAGTATTTTCAATAATCCTAGGGGGCGTGGTAATTATCTCACCTCTTTTGTCACGGAATATAATACCCTTAACTTTGGATAGCCCCCCCCCATTGAAAAAACAATCTGCAAGTTCAACAACGGTCTCTTCCGCATACCCAATAGCTGCAACATCAATGTTCGCTTCATTCAAAGCATCGTGTTTTAAACTACTTATAAACTTCCCCCCAACAACGGTGGGTATATTTCTTTTTTTGGCACACCCAGCTAGATCAAGCATATTTAAACTAGATGGCCCTAGCCATACAGTAAAACCAACGAACAAATAATCGTTTTTATTTATCATGTCCCTGCAAGTAGCTAAAGTTGCATCATCAATAACTTGATATATAACTGGTTTGTACCCATGTTTCTTCAGGCTGCTTGCAAGATAAACAAGACCAACGGGGATCTGGATCCTCCCGCCGACATTAATGCCGTTAATTAATAAGATCTCTTTTGTCACACGATCCCTCCCTTAAAGATATTTCCCATAGCTTTATACCATTGTTTTTCGATCCCATTAAGGTCCAGTTCTTTCTTAAGGTTATCAATAGACCCCATATCTTCCGGGCCATAAACCTCTTTAAGCAATGTCGATGATTGTTCTACAACCACAAAATGGAATCTTGATTTCAATTCTTCATCCGAAAAACAGTATGGGAATAACCAGTATGAAGGTATCCCATATTGGCTACCATTAAATATTGAATATGATGATACTGAATACGATGCGATTATATTCTCCCAATATTTTGAGAACATCATCTCTGCATTAAGTTTCTGATCAAAGAAAGTAAAGCCATCCATATTAAACCCTTCCAATAGGGCCCCATTATCAAGAGGGTGTGGCTTATATAACAACGTAATGTTGTTGCTTGAACATTTCTCTTTTAATCGAGCCATCAGTTTATTCAGCTTTGTAATATAGAATTTTTTATCTAATTGAGGATGAAAATCAAAAATTGTTGAATCACCAAAAAAAACGATAACCTTAGATGCTATCGCTCCATTTGGTCGCTTAACCAAAGGATACGGCAATCTGATCAAACTACCAGAACCGTTCTTGTCATCAGCTGTTGTAGCCCTTTCAGGATTGAACAATTCGATTTTACTGAACTTAGGTTCGGTTTTATATTTTCTGTAAACCAGGTCGCCCTTGTTGTTAACATAACTTATCATCGGATAAGCTCTAAAAATGATCGAATATAAATAATTAACAAAGTTAAGGAATTTACTTTTAGAATCGATCAAATTAAGTACGCTGCTGTAACTAAATAAGAATATATTCTTATCTGGGACAAATCTTTCTACATATTTTAAAAGAATGTTTATTGTTAATTCCATGCTATAAAATGCAAAAATTACAGAATTTGGCTCTATTTTTATTTTTTTTATGGCTCTCTTAAATTTAATTACTTTTACATAACCGCTCAGTATGTTCCTGTGAAAATCACACATCGGCACATAATGAATGGAATCAAATGCATCAAGGAACTGTTCAGTATCTAGGTTCTTTAAATATGCATGTTCATATATTATTGCGATCGTATTAACGTCCTTTAAGTTCTTTTTCACTATCCTGGCGAGATTTGAGAACACCATCAGAGAGCTGGGGTCTCCAAAAATGAAATAAATATTCTGTAAAGAAGTCGCTGTTGTGGTCATAGCTATTGGTCCACCACATCCTCGTGTTTCGCTATTTTATTGCACACTCTCATGATCGATGAACCATCATCATCCAACCAAGCATTAATGTTCTTCAACGAGCTCCAATCGATTGCCGCCCATACTGTCTTGCTATAGATCGGAAAATCAAAATTAACTAAATATGCAAAATAATAGCACCACTTCTTTGCTTGTTCTATTTTGCTCTTAGCTATGGGGAACAAAGAAGATGGATCTTCCAAATATCCAATATATTCTTGTTTAGACTTGACCAGACAACCGAGACCACCCTCTGCATTATAATGTATATGTCCGCCTATTATGACCGGGACACCCAAAGCGGAAAGTTCATAGCCTACGGTCCCTATATAAGTGATCCCTACAGTCTTATCATTAACAACTTCATAGGGGCTCACTTTCGTATTAGGAGGCAAAACAACTATGTTCTCTGTGAAATTTGGATATTTTTGACTAATATGCTGGATCATGCTGGAAGAGCCTTCTTCCCAAACTATCTCTGCTGGATGTATCTTAATGATCAATTGTTTGTCTTTATGTTTCAAGAAATACTCTATCGTCATGTCTAACATCTCAACAGAATCACTAAAAGCAGGAGATTGATTTTCAAGGCATGAATCCCAAACGAGGTGGGTAAATATTATGTACCTATATTTATAATTATAAGCATTTATCTTTCTTAATTCGTCGCTGTGAGAACCTTTAGAAAAATCTTCATAGAGCTGGAGATCCGCCCCCATCTTTTTCTTGAATCTACCATCGATATAAGTCTCTAACTTCTTTTCTTCTTCTTCTGCTAAAGGACGTTTCTGAAGGGATTTCCACGTTTCTGGATAGAAGGTCTCCCATTCCCTCCCATATCTGAGGAACGAGACGGACTGATATCTTATAGTGCCTTTCGAATATATAAGGGTGTCTATACCCTTCATCTTGAAATAATCGTAAAAAGGGCCCCAGGTACTGTAGACTCCGTGGACGGTTATCGCGTGTTTGATCTCTTTACCGTATTTTTCAAAAACAGCATTAGCGACCTCGACAACTATTATCGCATCCAAAAGTTTTTGAAGGAATACTTTTTTGTGATCTTCTTTATTAAGATCTACATGATCGATCAAAAAATATCTAACAGTGGAAGATCTAGCATGTTCAGCCACTTTAACGCCATATAAGGTCGTGTTTACTAGATCATTGGGACTTTTACTATATATGTCCTCTTTTATCTTAACGATCTTTTCACAACTTATATACTCTTTAAAAGACCTATAATTTAAATTTAATGAATCGATCAATTTGCTACGAAACTTTCTGCACCTACTACATAGCTCAGCACGATGCTTGACATCAAAATATGTATCGGCATCACAGGAGCTGAGCACATTGTCACAAACGAGCATATCAACTTCAAAGCCGAGTTTTTTAAAACCATGTGCGATGAAGGCATCCAAATAAGTAATGGGGCTAGCTACCAGCGTCCTTACTGTCAAAAAGATAATTCTTCCAGAATACTTTGGAGTCACTGGCTTAAGGATATTGGCGAATATTTTTCTATTTCGCCTGATCCAGTAGTTGTATTTAACATAATCGAACAGTCCCCTTATTATGCTAGATCGTTTAATGATTTTTTTTATTTCCTTAGACAATTAAAAGTCTCTCCCATTAAGATCTATCATCGGCGCCATCATTATTTACCGTATGCCTAAGTCTCGACATACCGTCGACTTTGGTCCACAAATGAGGTGATCGGAAATGATCACATAGTTCCATAAACCTTTCTGGTGTCATACCTATATAATCCATTATTTCATTAAAATACTTGTCAGGAAATTCACCATCAAACCGCTTAACCAGGGCTATTCCTTCTTCTCTGGTAATGTGTTTATTCCTTATCTCTTGTGAAGCATCATAAGTCGTTCTACCTATGCCAAACTTTATAAATGTCGTGTAGTAGTGGAGATCGTCTATTTTATCATCGATACTGTTATATTTACTGTAAGTGCCTTGGGTCCTAAATGGTCTGGCTTTAAAGCCAGTATGTTCAACAGCGTAGTAATAGACCTCCTGAGGTACCCATTTTAAATAATAGCCAAGATAATGGACTTGGACATCCTTCTTCTCCAGTTCTTTATAATCTGCAGGCAAGAATGTCATAAGGTCAGCTAACTCAATTTTATATCTTTCTCTAAGCTCTCTTATCGAAGCCCCACCTAAATATATATCATCAAGGTTCTGCATACTATAATATGACTTATCTCTTAATGACTTACTATTGTCGGCGATGGGATTACCATATTCAGCCTCGTTCTCGCCATAAAATATCAGCGGAATATCGTAAGCTAACGCTAATTTAGGCGCTAAATTCTTCTGTCCCAAAATAAACGTTTGGAAAGGATGGAATAGATTTTCTATAGCCAGCCTAGTAAGCAACTTCATTACTCGACCATTCTGTTTGTAGGTCATGTTATCAAAACCACCTATCTCAACCCAATTCTTAAAGTTCTGATAACCATAATCAGTGTACAGAATAGGAGGCCACGTAATTGTAAGAGGATGCATGCCATATTTATATTTAAGAACGTGTGATTGAAATGCGCTATCCTTTCCACCGCTTCCAGGGACTATACAGTCATATTTACCATCGTTCCTTCTATGCTTATCCAATAAACGTAGAAGTTCTTCTTCTCTCTTTTTCCAGTCTATATCTTCTTTTCCCTCTGCATGTCTGCATGCATCACAAACACCTTCTTCATCTATGTTCATGGTGACTTTCTTACTGCTTGCAGTGTTCTTAAATTCAACTGAGGAAGCTGGACGCTGGTTAGACATAACGCAACGCTTGCAGAATTTAACCTCTGTAGGCAGGCCGTATTTAGCCTCTAATTTTTCTTTTGTCACAGGTCATACTCCTTTGTGTTTTTTAACATCTTCTGCCCAGTTCTTGTAGACCTCGATACCTTTTAATGCGCTTTTCTCAGGATGGAACTGTGTTGCAAAGATGTTCTTATAAATTATGCTCGAACAATATTCGAACCCTTCATAATTTGTTAAGGATAACGCTACATCTACAGAAGAAGGTTTTGTATAAAATGAATGTACAAAATACATAAATTCACCATTCTTTATGCAACGGAGTGGTGAACGCTCCCATTTTTTTTTACTATCTGGAAAATTCCCTGAATATATCTTATTCCACCCAATTTGAGGGACACATACGTTCTTTCCCGACGAACTTTTGGAGGGAAATTTCAAAACTTGCCCTGCGATGATCCCAAGACCTTTGGAACTTCCAAATTCCTCACTTTCTGTAAAAAGCAATTGTAGGCCCAGGCATATACCCATGAACGGTTTGCCCGTAGATATAAAATCATGGAGACAAGGAATAAGATCTAGACGATTGAGATTCGCCATAGATTCAGCAAAAGCGCCAACCCCTGGAAGAATAGCAGCGTCGCTACTATTTATGACTTTGGGGTCTTTAGTTATCGTAGGTTCTAGACCAACATGCCTACACGCATGATGCACGCTAAACAAATTTCCCATTTCGTAATCAATTATCGCTATTTTGATCATGCCTACAGTCAACTCCATTATGGTACAAATAATCCTTAATATCTTTTAACTCGAATGGTTCGATCTTTGAAAAAATAGTGTTCCTTTTAAGAAACTCAATATTCCCCTCTTCGCTAAAACAACTCTTATCAATGCTGTTATTGCTTATGTAGCTATAATGTAGGACAGATGCTACTGCTACTGCGTTCGCTCCGCCTTTTTCGATAACTTCTTTAACATGACGCGGGTGTCCTGCTCCACCATGTGCTATAACAGGTATAGATACGACGTCAGACACACTCTTCACTAACGCAAGATCAAATCCTTCGCCCGTACCTTCTCTATCAACAGATGTAATAACTATCTCCCCTGCACCCAGTTCTGCCACCTTCTTCGCCCAATCTATGACTTCCACCCCTGTATGGTCGCGACCATTGTCGGTATATGCCAGATAGCACCCATCTTTTTGTTTTATTGCCTCAATTGTCACAACAATCGTAGACGATCCAAATTTTCTTGATGCGTCCCTGATAAAATCCGGGTTCTTGATCGCCGCTGTATTGATAGACACCTTGTCTGCCCCAGCCCTTAGAACGCCGTTTATATCTTCGATAGTCCTGATCCCGCCAGCAACGGTAAGTGGAATAAATATCTCTTTTGCGGTACGGCTAATTATGTCATGAAGACCATTCCTTTCATAAAGACTTGCGACCACATCCACATACATAAGTTCATCTGCGCCCATCTCGTAATAGTGTCGCGCAAATTGCTCTGGTTTTCCCAACACCCTCAAACCTTCCAAATGAATACCTTTGACAAGGTTAGGCCCTTTTATATCAAGGCGTGCTATTATTCTGTGATTCATCGTTTTAATAAACCTTCCATGATCGATGCTGCAAAAGAAAAATCATATTGGTCGTCTATATCAATAGAGCGCTCCTCGTTCATTTCATAATATGACGTATACGGAGTGATAAAACTTTTGTATAAACGCATTTCTCTGCTTTTTGCTATATATATTGCCCCATTCAGAACAAAAACATCGGACACATTCTGACCCTTAGAGCAGGCTTTGCCGTCTTTAATAAAATCATCCAAGAAACCATCGCCCCTTATAATCTTCATCCAACGAGGGTTCTTTTTCACCTTTGTAATAGAAACCAGCGATAGCGTTTTTGGATCGGAAAAGAATTTTTTTATAGATTCATCTATATGTGTTTCATCCCTCAATGGTGATGTTGGTTGAAGCAGCATCACGTAGTCATATTCTATGCCCTCATTCTCCTTTATCCAGTCTAAACAATGTATAACAACGTCAACACTAGTAGCTATGTCCGTCGCTAAATTACACGGCCTCATGAACGGGACATCTGCTCCACATTCTTTTGAAACCTTCGCGATCTCCAATGAATCTGTTGAAACTATCACGCGATCTATATATTTAGATTTCTTAGCATGATCAATGCTCCAGGCGATCAAAGGCTTGCCGCCAAGAAGTTTAATGTTCTTTTCGGGCAGGCGTTTACTACCACCACGAGCAGGTATCAACGCTAATATTTTTTCGTTCTTGAACATAATCTATATTATAGAGAATTTCTCTACAGCTTTTTTGTACTCAGCCCATTGTCCTATATCAACATAATCATTTTCGTTTACTGGGTATGTTATTATTTTTCTGTTTTTTTCTAACAACACCCTTATCAGGTCTGTCATATCAAAAGATGTATTTGAGGGTATATACTCTAGCGCATCACTATTTAACACATAAACGCCTGTATTCACTGTAAATGTATATTCTGGCTTTTCAATTATTTTAGTAACTTCTCCACCATTTTTAAATGAAACAACGCCGTATGGGACTCTATGATGCTGTATCGATGATAAAATTGTTAAAGAGGCATTGTTTTTGTTGTGGAAGTTCAATACATCATTATAATTAGCTTTTACAATAATATCACAATTGGAAATAATAAAAGATCCACTAATTCTGTCTCGCAACATCTTTAGGCTTCCTGCAGTACCCAAAAAGTGGTCTTCTTTAACGTAATCAAGATTGTAGTCCTTCTCTATACTATTAAAATACGATTCTATCATCGCCCCCTTATGATTAACGGTTAAATAGAACCGATCTACGCCAAATGCATTAAAACCATCAATGATCATTTCTAGGATGGTTTTATCACCCACAGGAATGAGTGCCTTGGGAAATATATTAGTAAATGGCTCTAATCTCGTCCCTTTTCCACCTGCCATTATAACGACGGGGATATTAATGCTGCTATTAGCCTGAACGCTCTTACGCTCCTTCTGTGAATTTAATAATTCGTCCCACGTCAGATAGCTTATAACTTTATTATTCTTGTCCAATATGGGTATTAACTCTATCTTTTGTTCAGCGAACATTCTTTTAGCATCTGCTTCAACAAAGCTTTTTTCCTTAAAACTTGTGCAATTAGTGTTGTAAACGCCGTCTATACTTTTGTCCAATGACTCTCCTTTTAAAATACATCTTCTTATATCGCCATCTGAAATCGTCCCCAAAAGGTTCCGTTCTGAGTCAATAACAATTAATACCTTTTGAGCAGACTTATCCAACTTCTTTAGGGCTGTTTTTACAGATTCATTCTTGTAAATAACAATGTCTTCAGAAATGTTGTTAAAAAGCATGGTTAACCCCTCAGATCATAAAAACTTTTTTTAAGAGACTGTCCGACCTGAAAATTATTTAGAATATTTTTGATCTTATTAGATGTGTCCCCACCGCCATATGGATTAATTATTTTATCCACGGTATCCCTAAAACCTTTGTGCTGCATCGCTTTATGGATCGCATTATAAATGGCATCTTTAGTCGGCTCACAATCAATGACACTGGTAGCCTTGATCCTTCCTTTTTGTCTATCACCTATGTTAACTGTAGCTATTTTAAAACTTGGAGCCTCTATGATACCACTAGAAGAATTACCAACTACAGCATCAACAAATTGCATCGTAGATAGATATTTTAATTGTCCCATTGAAGTAAAAGCTATCGCTTTCGAACGTTCTTTCTCGACATATTCGTCTATCATTTTGTTAATAATACGCCCGTTAGTATCAGCGTTGGTCTTTGTAAATACAACGTTTGTATCTTCGAGCTGATCTATTGCGTTCAATATTTCCTGAAATTGTTCCTGAGATGTATCGTTTTCTAAAGTAACCGGATGATAGGTAACTAATAAATTGCATTTATTGAATTTAAACTTTAAGGCCTTTTCCAATTCATCTCTGGACAACAGCTTCATATCTTTAATATTATCCAAACCTATAGCGCCTACATTAAAAACTCTGTCCGGCGTTTCTCCCAGTTGTATTACCCTTTTTCTGCATTCTTCAGTGGACACAAAATGTAAATAACTCATCTTTGTTATGCTGTGCCTAAATGCATCATCAAAAGCACCTTCCGTAACTTCCCCACCATGAAGATGCACTACTGGTATTCTGGTAACATGGGCAGACGCGACCGCACTAAAGATCTCAAATCTGTCGCCCAAAACTACGACCATATCAGGCTTAAGTTGCTCATAAGCTTTTCCAAAACCTATCATAGCCAACCCCATGGACCTTGAAATCCCCACAGGAGTGTCGTCAGTCAGATCGATATCAACTTTATAATCGAGCTCAAACCCATCATTTGTTATCTCTTTATATGTTAATCCAAAGTCCTTGGACAGATGCGTCCCAGTTACTACAGTTTGAAGGATAAAATTATTATCCTCTTTTATTTTCACCATTAGTGGTTTCAAGAGACCGTATTCAGCCCTGGAGCCGGTAACGATACATATTTTTCTTTTCTTCATAGTTCTATTAACTCATCTTCCATAAAATTCTTTTTGGCAGCCTTACCTATTACTGAATCCCACTTCATGGGGCTTATTCCATTGCCGGGTCTTTTAACTCCAATATTATCGACGGAGAAAAGCTCTCCTCTCTTTACATCTTTTATGGCCACAATGCTTTTTCTGGCTGCGGTCATATTTTTGGTTTCAGACTTACTGGGAACTTTAATTCCACTACCAAGAGCCAATTCCATTTCTCTTATATATGTGACCATCAGTTTCAGTTCGTTAGGGTCAAGGCTTGCCTTGTGATCAGGACCCGGCATGTTCTTGTTCAGGGTAAAATGTTTTTCTATGACGCTGGCGCCCAATGCCACTGCAGCTACCGGTATATTTAATCCCAAAGTATGATCAGAATACCCGACTTCAACCCCGAACCTTTCTTTTATAGTGACCATCGCTTTAAGGTTAACGTCCTCGAACGGAGTGGGATACTCTGTATTACAATGCAGTACTGTTATATCTCTTTTTAATGTACCGGAATCCACCAGCACTTTCAATGCAGCGTCTATCTCTTCCATAGTCGACATTCCTGTTGAGAGTATTATCTTCTTACGTAGCGCGCCAACTTTTCTGAGGTACGGAAGATTGGTCAGATCGCCTGATGATATCTTAAAGGTCTTTAAGCCAAGCTCGTTAAGCATATCTATGCTTTCCAAGTCGAACGCCGTCGACAAGAACTCTATGCCTCTATCCTTAGCGTGTGTTATAAGCTTCTTATGTACACTCACATCCAGCTCATATTTTTTTATCATCTCGTATTGGGAGTCCTTTGAACCAGTCATATTCTTTTGATATTCAGCCTTATTTGCATATTTACTTACAAGTTTTTCCGCCTTAAAGGTCTGGAACTTTACAGCATCTGCGCCTGCTCTCTTTGCAGCGTCGATCATATCTACAGCCAACTCAATGTCTCCGTTATGATTAACGCCTGCCTCTGCTATTATAAATACTTTCTTCATTTTATAATTTTCTTACAGGGGGCACCAATATATGTGCCTGGGGTAGATACGTCCTTAACCACAACTGAGCCAGCACCTATTACCACTCTGTCGGCGATATTGATGTTGTTTATCAATATACTACCACTGCCTAAAAGCACTTCTGATCCAACATTACATTGTCCATTAACTATCGCACCTGTTGCAATGTGTGTATGATCACCGATCATGGATTCGTGTTCTATTAAGGCCTTACTGTTAATTATGCAATTACTCCCCACCCTTGCACCTGAATTTACAACAACGTCATGCATTATTATGGAACCCTCTCCTAGAGAGGCTGTTCTTGCCACGTGAGAACGCGGGGAACATATGACGGGAAAATTAGTACCAAGTTCTTTCAACTTAATGAACTTCTCCGCTCTTAACTTGGCACTCTTTATCTGACCTATCGTTATAAAGAAATTCTTATATTCTTTGACTAATTTATTAAGATCGTCGTCACTAGCGACTATAGGATATCCAGCCACCTTCTCACCTATCTTAGACTTAACATCTATAATGCCAGCTATCGTGAACTTGCCGGATGCTTCAATGACGTCTATGCATGACAAACAATGTCCTCCGCCACCGACCAATATTATTTTTTCTTTATTCATAGTCTTACACTACTAGGGATATTTACCACCCTATCCTCCAACCAATTTGCGTTACCAAGATCTGTGGTCTCGTAACCTTTATACATTGGGAGTTTATTCATAAGACGCCATACAGGTCTTGTAGTAACACCATTGTTATTTGTCTCTTTTAAAAAACCGTCCCTTTCATCCCTGCTGTTCAGTATCACCGAATTAAGCCAGTAATTTGAAACACAATCTTTTGGCTCGACCATAAAATTAACACCTAACGTATCAAAAAACTCTTTATATTTCCCCGCGAGCGCCCTCTTGTTCTTGAGGAACGCATCCAAGCTCTCCATTTGAGCGCAGCCAACAGCGGCGTTGATATTAGGCATTCTATAATTGTAACCTACTTCGTCGTGAATGAATTCCCACGTGTGAGGAACTTTTGCCGTCTTGGTTATATGAACAGCTTTCTTTGCCAATTCATCGTCGTTGGTCAATATCATCCCCCCGCCACCGGTCGTTATTGTCTTGTTGCCATTAAAACTTAAAATGCTCATTTTACCGAACAGCCCAGTGTGTTTACCTTTATAATAACTTCCAAGGGACTCCGCGGCGTCTTCTATCAATGTTATGTTATATTTTGAACAAATACTGGCGATCTTATCTATCTTTACCGGATGGCCGAACACATGCATCGGCACACAAGCAGATATTCTCCTGTTCGTTCTCTTATTATATGTAAAGCCATCGTCCTTAATTACACAGTTCTTGCTTAAGAACTCTTCCAATTTCTCAGGGTCCATACCCATGGACACTTTTTCACTATCAATAAAGACACACTTTGCGCCTGTATAGCTTATTGCGTTGACAGTGGCAATAAAGGTCAATGCCTGTGTTAAAACCTCGTCGTCGGAACGAACATCGTTCAATATAAATGCTGTATGTAACGCGAGTGTACCATTGGCCGTTGCTATAGCGTGCTTGGCACCGGTGAATTTACATATCATATCTTCGAACTGCGTAACGAACTTTCCAACATAGGAAACATACGTCGTGTCTATACATTCATTAAGATACTTCTTTTCGTTACCAACGAACCTTGGCGCATGAAGAGGAACAGGGTTCTCTTTTGGATACAGTGACTTTATAAAATTTATTGTTTCTTTATACATTATATATCTCTGATTTATATCCCTTGAGATTGCCGGAATTCTTGAACCAATCGATCGTTATCTTTAATCCTTCGTCTAAATTATGCATTGGTTTCCAGTCTGTAAGCTTTTTTATCTTCTCATTACTACCTAGCAGCCTTTCTACTTCACTGTTCTTAGGCCTTAACCTTCCCGACTCTTCCACTATCTTTGCAGGCAGATCCGTAAGGCCAATGATCTTGTTCGCGAGGTCCTTGATGGATATTTCAGACTGAGTTGCGATGTTTATTTCCTGCCCAATGGTTTTGTCCGATCTCGCTATCTCAACGAACGCTTCTGCAACGTCCTTAACAAATACAAGATCCCTCGTTGGGTGCAGTGCTCCTAATTTTATCTCTTTGCTGCCATTCAGAAGTTGCGTAATTATCGTCGGTATTATAGCTCTCGCTGATTGCCTTGGACCAAAAGTGTTAAATGGTCTTACAATAGTCACAGGAAGATTAAAACTGCGATAAAATGATTCAGCTATCCTGTCAGCGCCTATTTTAGTAGCAGAATAAGGAGATTGCCCCTGGAACGGATGGTTCTCGTCTATCGGAACGTACTTAGCCGTGCCATATACTTCCGACGTAGAGGTGACCAATATCTTTTCACATCCATGATCTCTTGCGGCCTGAAGTATATTCAGCGTCCCCTTTATATTCGTATCTATGTAGCTGTCTGGGGAATGATAGCTGTATGGTATCCCTATTAAAGCCGCCAAGTGGAATATCACTTCCGCTCCTTTAACAGCATCCCTAACGCCATTAGGGTCCCTAACATCGCCCATAAATATCTCTATCTGCTTTAATTTCTCCTTCGGAAATGTATCCAGCCAACCCCAGCTATTAAAAGAGTTGTAATAAACGAATGCTTTTACCTTACAGCCTTCTTCGATCAAGCGCTCTACAAGATGGCTGCCTATAAAACCATCTGCTCCGGTAACTAAAACTTTTTTATTTTTTAGATTCATTTCTATTAATCTCCGTTAAAAACTCTTTATAAGCCATTTTTAATCCACTTTTCAGATCGATCTTTGCTTTCCACCCTAGCCTATTGATCTTTGATACATCTAATAATTTTTTAGGAGTACCATCTGGTTTAGATGCATCAAAATTTATATAGCCGCTGAAACCAACTATATCTTTTACGAGTATTGCGAGGTCTTTTATCGTTATATCTATCCCAGTCCCTATATTTACGAATTCGCCTATATCCTTGCTTTCATATTTGTTCATTAAGAACATACAGGCATCGGCCAAATCATCAACATATAAGAATTCTCTGTACGGACTGCCACTACCCCATAATGTAACCGCTTTTCCATTTCCAACTTTGGCTTCGTGAAATTTCCTAATAAGGGCTGGCAATACATGCGAACTCTCTAGATCATAGTTATCATTTGGACCATAAAGATTGGTCGGCATAACAGAAACAAAATTCGTTCCATATTGTTCATTATAATAACAGCACAGCTTAATTGCAGTTATTTTTGCGATCGCATAAGGTTCGTTAGTAGGCTCCAGCGTCCCAGTTAACAGATAGTCTTCTTTTAAGGGCTGTGGTGCGTGCTTTGGATAAATACAAGAAGAACCAAGGTTGAGAAGTTTTTTTACTCCACTCCTATAGGAGGCGTCAATTATGTTTGTTGAGATCATTATGTTGTCGTAAATAAACTCAGCTTTATAAGTGTTGTTAGCATGAATGCCACCAACTTTGGCTGCCGAGAGAAAAACATATTCTGGTTTGTGCTTTTTAAAGAAATCCTGAGTTTCTTTTTGGTCTATAAAGTTAACTTCATAGAATTTTACTTTGCCATCGTAATCATCTGTGGGTTTCTTATTACCATAGTAGCTAGCAATGACGTTTTGGTATCCTTCTGCAATTAACTTTCTTAAAAAAGCAGAACCGACTAACCCCGTCCCGCCGGCAATAAAAACTTTAGATTCTTTATTCATCATGACCCCCACTTACATCTCGCAGAAATTAAAGATCTCACAGCCTTTACTCAAGAGGTAAAAGTCCTTGATAGCATTCCGAATGTCCGACTCAACCATATCGTCGACCAACTGATTCAAATCACATTTTGCTTCCCAACCTAAAAGCCTTTTTGCTTTAGACGGATCACCAAGTAATATCTCAACTTCCGTTGGTCTAAAATATGTTGGATCGATCCCAACAAGTACATCTCCTTTTTTAACGTGATCGCTTATCTTTAAGTCTGAAATCAAATTCTTATTGTGGGTAGCTTCTAAAATTGTATCTTGAGCTGTTTTATTTATATTTTTAACAACGCCTTTTTCTTCTATACCATGCCCCTGCCATTCAAGCTCAATTCCGGCTCTTTTAAATGCCCTATCTGTAAAATCTCTTACTGTTTGTGTTTTGCCCGTTGCTAAAACAAAATCATCAGCCTCTTTATGCTGAAGTATGCGCCACATTCCTTCCACATAATCTTTTGCATGCCCCCAGTCCCTTTTTGCAGATAAATTACCTATAAAAAGTTTTTTCTGCATACCAAGTATAATTCTTGCAACCGCCATCGTGATCTTTCTCGTTACAAACGTCTCTCCTCTTATTGGAGACTCATGGTTAAAAAGAATACCGTTGGAAGCAAATATTTTATATGCCTCTCTATAATTTACTGTAATCCAGTATGAATAAAGCTTAGCAACACCATAAGGACTACGAGGATAAAAAGGTGTTTTTTCTGATTGAGGAACCTCTTGCACTTTTCCATAGAGTTCAGATGTCGACGCCTGATAAAATTTTGTCCTATCCTCCATTTTAAGGATCCTAATGCCTTCTAATATCCTTAGAGCGCCAATTGCATCTGCATTAGCTGTGTATTCGGGACAATCAAAAGAGACCTTAACATGAGACTGCGCTGCTAAATTATAGATCTCGTTCGGCTGAGTTTCTTGCATAACTCTTATAAGATTAGTGGAATCTGTCATGTCCCCATAATGGAGATGGAAATTCACATTAGACTCATGAGGGTCTTTATAGAGATGGTCTATCCTTTGTGTATTAAAAGACGAAGTCCTTCTTTTAAGACCATGGACTTCATACCCTTTGTTCAAGAGAAGTTCTGCAAGATATGCACCGTCCTGACCTGTTATACCTGTGATCAAGGCTCTTTTTTTAGCCATTGTAGGCCTCCTTTAATTTACTCACGACGAATTTAATATCATCTTCCTTCAAGAATGGATGCATCGGTAGGCTCAATATCCTTTGCCCTACCTTCTCGCTGAGAGAAAAATCGCCTTGTTTGTATTCCAAATATTTATACGCTGGTTGCATATGCATAGGTACTGGATAATGAACTGCAGTTGGGACTCCTTTAGTATTTAACTTCTTAGCAAGATCATCCCTGTCCTCTGCCATAATTGAATACTGAGCATAGACACACCTTGTTGTGTAGTCTGCTACATATGGAGTAATTACACCGGCATCTTTAAGCGTATTGGAATATATCGCACCTATACTATGGCGGGCTTCTGCTTCTTTTTCGAAATGATCAAATTTCGCGAGTAATATACCGGCCTGAATAGTGTCGAGCCTGAAATTAAGTCCGAGGTAAACATGATTATATCTTCCAGCCTGTCCATGATTTACAATACAACGCATCTTGTCTGCCAACTCTTTATTATTCGTGAATATCATTCCTCCGTCGCCGTAACAACCCAGTGGTTTTGATGGGAAAAAAGACGTTGAACCAACATCGCTCAAGCCACAAGACTTTTTACCTTTATAAGTTGCACCAAAGGACTGGCATGCATCCTCTATAACGAACAGTTTATGCTTTTTTGCTATCTCGTTTATTTTGTCCATATCAGCGCACTGACCGTATAACGATACTGGAATGATCCCACGAGTCTTTGAAGTTATCTTTTTTTCTATTTGGTTTACATCGATATTGTAAGTTCTCTCGTTGATATCCACAAATACTGGCTTTGCACCGCAAAAACAAATTACTTCAACTGTTGCAGCAAAAGTAAATGGTGTAGTAATTATTTCGTCACCAGGCTTTATACCGTAAGCAAGCAGAGGTATCCATAAAGCATCTGTGCCCGACGAGCACCCAATTGCATATTTAACGCCTACGTATTCAGCTAATTTATTCTCTAGTTCTGCAACATCCTTACCATTAATAAAAGTTGCATTATCCAAGTTGTTCTGGATCTTCTGATCGATCTCTTTCTTGTAAAGTTTGTACTGTGTTTTTAGATCAACAAATTCCATCTCTCACCTACCATTTAGCGTCTATCTTTGTCCGCTCAATGCCCATCTCCATCAAAAGTTTTTCTTTATCGTCTATCTCTTCAAAGTAGTTCAGTAGTATCTTATCCACGTCATTATTCTTCAGATAATCTTTGAGCATTTCCATTGGTTGAACGTTATATCCAAAGAATAATCTTTCTTCTGGTGTTTTAACATCGTCGGAGAATATGCCGAGGAGTTTTATTTTTGTATCACCCAGATAAAGATGCATAATTTCAGCTATCTCACCATTACCAACAAAAACTACCGTCCTAACCTCTTGCATCTTGAGGCGGACGATCCTTGACTCGACTGCTTGTTTTATTCGACGATAATAATCTAGGCTACGCGACATATAAGAACGCGTAAGATAATATTTTTGCGCCATTCCTTCAGGGGTAAGCATATATTTTATTGTACTTGCCTTGACGTTGCTCACCTTAACAAATCCCTTATGGACCAGATTCCTGAGATACGCATTAACAAGACCGATAGACACGCTAAGGCTTCGTGCAAGTTCTGTTTGCGTAACACGACCATCCTGATCTATAAGATCAAGGATGCCATGCTCTATTGCCATTTTTTTATCTTCTGTCATTTGATGGTTTTGGGCGTGCTACCGCCAGGGGGGGGGTAAATATAAGTCGGTTTTATAGGTTTCTTTCATTATTGTCAACAAATTTTCAAATCGTGAAAGCCATTGAAATTAAAAGGCTTATTTTGGATAGTCAACCTTTTGGGACAAAGTTTTGCCTGTAAACACAATTTTACGCTTATCTTTTTGCTTATAGGCAAAATCCTCTATATATGGAGAGACATGAGGCACATATACAACCTAACTCTGAAAGTACTACCCGTGATCTATTTTATGTACCTTTTCAGTCTTACTATCTCCATGGCAGGAATGGAAATATTTGGGTGGACGGGAATATTCCTGACATTGTTCGTAGGCCTCTATGAATATGTCGTTAACAAAAAAAGCATCTGGGTTGCACATCCCTTAAATAAAGTTTTCCTGGTTCTGGCACTTGCATTATTTGTAAGCGTAATAACATCCCCTTTTGGTAATTATCCGGAAGTATCCAAGCTGTATTACATAGGGAAGATACGGAACCTAATATTTTTCACGTATCATTTGATTATCTTCAACAGAATATTCTCGTATAAGCGTGCGTTAAAAGTTCTTTTGTATTTCATGTTGCCAATTGTTGCCTATGCTCTTTTACAAAAATTTAGCGGATTTGATCCAATAATGGGAAATTGGCACTTTAACTGGGGGTTCCAGAATAACTCGCTGACAAGAGAAGTTTTCAACATGTATCTTACATATATAAATGTATTCCAGTTCTATTTCTTCATCATGCTCTCGTTCGCTATTATAGGAAAAATTAAGCCCGGCTTAAGGATATTTCTAGTCGTACTCGTTATCCTGTTCCTGGTTAGTTTTGTATTCTCAGCATCAAGAGCGATCGTTATAGCAATTTTTGTCGGCACACTCGTACAAATGTTCTTAAGCAAAAGGCTTATTTACATGTTTATGATTCTCACCATGGCGTTAATACCTATACTCGCCTATAAAATAAGTCCTAACTTCAAATCTAAGGCTGACAACACGGTACAGAATCTAACAAAATTAGGTGATACAAAAAGATTTCAAATATACAACACGCATCTCGCCATGTTCAAAGATTACCCCATAAAAGGAGTGGGCTACGGGATAAACGAACCAATAACATTTGAGTATTATAAAAAATTAGGCGTTACCACAGACACAGGTTTTAGAGGGCATTCACATAACATCATTGTCCAGATGCTCGCTGGAACGGGGTTGTTGGGAACTATTCCTTTCGTTGCGTTGTGGGTAATACTTTTTATAATGACGTTCAACGCATACAAAATTGCAGACAAAACAAAAGATTGGTACAACGCAGCACTATGCAATGGACTGCTCGGAGGGTTCACGTCATTTATAGTTAACGGGATGACCGAATGGAATTTTGGTGATTATGAAACGAACCATAACCTAATGTTCTTTATCGCTGTGGCAGGATTTGTTTGGTTGCAACAAAAGAAGAAACAAGGACAAAATTAAAAGCTGCGAGAAATAATATAGTCCGCTATTGCAATTAACGGTTCTGCATTCTTGCCGTAAGAAGAAATAAATGTTTTCGCCTTCTCTATTTCCTGTTTAGCAAGTTTTTTTGCACTATCAACTCCCAGCACTGTAACGAAAGTCTTCTTATTGTTTTCTTTGTCAATATTCGGAGATTTACCAAGTTTTTCCCTCGTCGATGTAGCACCAAGCACATCATCCACTATCTGGAACGCAAGGCCTATTGCCTTCCCGTATTCCTCAAGATTTTTTATATCACCGGTCTTGCCCAATAATATAGCGGGCGACGCCACGCTTGCAGTTATAAGAGCCCCCGTCTTTGAATAAGATGTTCTTCTGAGATAATCCTCTGTAACCTTGCCTGGACTAGTACCATCGTTCTCTATATCCAGTACCTGTCCACCGACCATACCATCAGCACCTGATGCCTTTGCAATGTATTCTATCGTTGTCAGAACATTCTCACATTTATGATATGTGCGTAAACCTGAAAGGACATTGAACGCCTCAGTTAATAGCGCATCACCGGCCAATATTGCCACTGCGTCGCCGTAGATCTTGTGATTAGTCGGTTTCCCGCGCCTTAGATCATCATTATCCATCGCAGGAAGATCATCGTGGATAAGACTATATGTATGTATCATCTCTATGCCATACGCCAACGGTAGTATCTCTTTATAATCCATATCCGTTCTGTTATCTTGCCCCTTAAGCATATCCCAGGACGTTAAGACTAGAACAGGCCTTATTCTTTTGCCTCCCGAAAGGAGGCTGTAATTCATGGCAGCAACAAGCGTTGGTGAAACAGCGGGTGCTGCTATGGCCTCCCCGTTAAAAAGTTTCTGAAGTCCTTGCTCTACCACTATTCTCTTAGATTTCAGGAAACTGTCGAGGTTAATACTCATAGAGGACATAATATACAAAAAATCGACTTATTGGAACACAAATATTGAGGTCCAAAGACGGCATAGCTGTTGCCATGTTCTTTAGACATGTATGCTTTTGTATATACAGCCAATATTAATAACCTCTCCCCAAAAGTCGTTAAGGTGGAGGTTGCCGGATATAATGGGCTGCCCGGAATAAAAATAACCGGTCTCCCTGACGCTGTTGTTAGAGAAAGCTTTTACAGGATAACCACCGCCTTCAGGGCCTGTAAAATAGAAGTTCCGTTAAAAAGATTCGTAATAAATTTTATTCCCGCCGACATACCTAAAAAAGGCGCTGGGTTTGACCTTCCAATAGCAGCCGCATTGCTTAAAGCTATCGGCGTAATACCAAAAGATTCTTTGAACAAACATCTTCTGTACGGAGAGTTATCATTGACCGGTGAATTAAGGTCTGTGACCGGCGTGCTTCCAATATTAAATTTTGCGCAAAGAGATTTTGATAAGGTGATCATCCCTTATCTGAATTTTGAGGAGGCATATTTCTTTAAGGATAAAGCACTGCCACTAAAAAATATTCAGGACGTAATAAGAGTAGCGAATGGAGAAGATTTACCTCTCTATGAAAACAATGCTGACAATAATAACGAGCACAACAAAAAAATAATCGTCCCAACACCTAACGGTTTCTGCAAAGACTTCTCAGACGTAATTGGCCAAACAGTAGCCTTAAGGGCGGCGGAGATAGCCACGGCAGGTAAACATCATCTATTACTTATAGGAAGTCCTGGGTGCGGAAAGAGCATGATAGGCGAACGCATCCCCAGCATAATGCCGCCGCTGACAGAAGAAGATAAACTGGAAGTTAACAGTATATATTCGATCGCAGGTCTACTCGGAGAGAAAAACTCAATACTACATCACCGACCATACAGAGCTCCGCATCACACAGCAAGTGACACAGCCCTTATAGGCGGGAGCAGGGTCGGGGAAATAACACTTGCACACAGGGGCGTTTTGTTCCTGGATGAACTTAGTGAATTTAAACACAACGTCTTGAACGCACTAAGAGAACCGCTTGAAAAAGGCTCAATAGATATATCGAGGGCGAACTTCAGCTACACCATGCCAGCAGATTTTCTCCTCGTTGCAGCGTCTAACCCCTGTGACTGCGGCAATCTGTTAAAGAGGGACGGAAGCTGTAAGTGCTCAACAACCAATATGCAAAGGTTTCAGCGTAGGCTTAACGGTCCATTAATGGACAGGTTCGACTTAAAGGTTGTAATGACGGCACCAAAAACAACGACTCAAGAAATGCTGAACAAGAACGACGGAGGCAACAGCACATCGTCTAAAATGAGGCAAAGGATAATTGACTCAATATCATTCAGACAGGACCTGCGGTCAAAAAATATAAAACAAAAAATATCCGATGAAGCAAAAAAGATACTGGACAACCATATTCAGACGAACAATATAAGCCTCCGCGTAATAAGAAAAACAATAAATGTGTCAAAGACCATAGCAAGCCTTGAGAACGCCGCTGAAATAAAGGAAGACCACCTCCTGGAAGCGATCAACTATACAAGGGGGGTGTCGTAAAAAGCTACAGATGGTATACCTTTATTCCGCATTTATATTCCTGCTCATTTTCATATTATTGAGCGCATTCGTCACTTTTTATCTTAAGTTCGTAAAAAACTCTAAGCGCATTAATTCCCTGGAAAGAAAATTACTCTGGAAATTCCCAAAGAAATACATCTACGTCTACACGTTCTTGCCCAAACTTGCAGAGATCTTATTATTAAAGAACAAAAACAGATTAATAGAGGCTGAGCTCCTCGCTCTACTTGGCAATTTGTCGTCTAATTTATATGGAGGTGTGTCTGTAACGGAAACGATCGCGGATTCTCTGGCGAAAATAAACCCGCCTTTAAAGAACGAGCTTTCTTTGTATCTGATATTATCCAAAGAACACAGCTCCATAAAAGCACTGGAACACATGATAAATAAGACTAGTAATATTTTTCTTAAGATGCTGTGGATAATGCTCCTGTCACATTTTAAAAGCGGAAGCATCCTGGCTGACAATTTAAGACGACTATATAAGATGATACATTTGCGGATAAATATAAAAGCAAGGATAAACGCACAGCTTTTACAAACCAAGATCCAGATGATCGTCGGCACAGCACTCCCATATTTTTTATTTCTTGTAATGAACGTCCTTTACCCTCACTTAATAGGCCCCGTCATGGCAAATACACTCGGATTATCTCTTCTCGCGTTTGCATTTATTCTGCATGCTGTAGGGGTTTATATATTTATAAGGATAACAAAGTTCAACGCAGACACAGAGCTCAACAATGCTTTATTATGCGAATATATCGCATTCTCTCTCAGAAGCGGAAGTTCCATAATGACTACACTGAAAGATATCATGTCTTCGACGTTGATCAGTAATGTTCTTGTCCGAACAATAAGCAGCGCAGGTTCTACGTCTGAATTAATATCGAACCTGGAAAAAATAAATGAACCCTTTATAGAAAAAATAACATCCTGTCTTAAAAAAGGATATCAGATGGGCATACCTATAAGCGATGATCTATGCGGGCAGGCGCTGGACATAACAGAAAAACTTGAACAGAGGGCATTGCGGTTCCAGCAATCAGCGCCGTCAAAAGCACTGATACCATTACTTTTGTGTGTATTCCCTGCAACATATCTCTTGATACTCACACCGATAATAGTATTTACAATCAGTCAATAAAAAGGTAAAATATCAGCATGATAAAAAGACTAGTCCAGGTGGTCGCCGCTTTCATTACCGGCCTCGTAGTAGTGGTGTTTGGGGTCGGCGGTGGAATAATACTCATCCCGGTTCTTTTGTTCACTGGTATAAAAACAAAAAAGACAGTGGGAACATCCCTTGCGGTAATAACTTTTGTGACACTATCCGGAACATTGCAACATTTTCATATGAAGACATTTATAGCGTCGCAGGACAACCTTTATTTATTAGGGGCTGGAGTGTTAGGTGCAATAGCAGGGTCAATATTCTTAAGTGCATCCAAGAGCAAAGTTATAACATATTTGATCATTACATACTTTTACATAATGGGCACGGTCATGATACTTAACTCGCTCTTTATAAACGCTGAGTTCATATACGACCTTCCGCACGGGGCCTTTTGGGGCGCTGGTGCATTTACCGGTTTTGTATCCTCGTCGCTTGGTATCGGTGGTGGAGCGGTACTAACGCCAATAATGATGTACATGTTCGATATATCAACGAAAGAGGCTATTGGTATTATAATGCCCTTTATGTTCATCTTGCTGTCAGCAGCAACACTGATAAACATGAAAAATAAACTTATCGATTACACCTCTTTCTTATTCATGGCGCCCGCAGCTGTGGCAGGAACACTTGCAGCATATATCTACTACAACAGTATCAGTAACCTCCACATTCAAATAGGGATAGGGATATTGTTGTTGGTCAATGCGATATCTATAACGGCGAGATACATATCAAAGAACCCTTAGTTCTTCCTCCAGCTCTATACCGCTTTTACTCTTAACCCGCTTTTTGATCTCCTGTATCAGGTCTAATATGTCAGAGGTCTTGGCTCCTCCTGTATTGATTATAAAATTAGTATGTTTCTCACTGACCTTGGCACCACCGACGGAATAACCGGAAAGGCCAGCCTCTTTTATAAGCTGCCATGCGCCCTTGTTACAATCATCGGGATTCTTGAAAACTGATCCGCAGGAAGGAAAATCCAGAGGATGTTTATTCTCTCTGTCCTTTATGTACTCATCCACTTTCTCTTTTACGGCTGATGAGGTTGATATATTAAGCCTGAACACCGTCGATGTAATAACCGAATACTCTGGCAATTCAAGTCTTCTATATTTCCATTTGAGTTTTTTGGAGTCTATTCTTTTAGCACCATCAGGCAATACGTATTCAACAAACTCAGTTATGTCCGAACATTCAATATCGTATGCTCCAGCATTCATTGCAACACCACCACCGACGAGACCTGGAATGCCGGCCCAAAATTCAATACCCGAAAAACCGTTCTTTACACAGTAGTCCGTAAGTTCTTCTTTTTTTACACCAGAGTCAACTTTGACAAGGATATTATCTTTATCGTTCTTCAATATCTCTATGTCTGATTTTGTCCACTTAACGAACATGCCGTCGTAACGGTCTTTTATCAGGATATTGCTACCGTCACCGCATGGAGATAACTTAATACCGTTTTTTTTTGCAGAGGCCAGGATATTCGTCAATTCCTCAATTGAAGCTGTTTCAATATAGTGCGCGACTATGCCTTTGATCTTATAGCCGCTGTTCGATCCGAAATCAAAATTATCCAACATAAGAAGCTACAACCTCGACAATGATCTGCTCCGGTCTTTTCTCTGCCTTAGCGAATTTCTTAATATTCTGTTTTATTGCCTCTAAAGAGTTCCTGTTATTCATGTAATACTTGATACGATTAACGAGTAGCTCCGGTGTAAGGTCGCCTTGTTGTATAAATTCAGCACAGCCTTTGCTGGACAGGAACTTCGCATTAAAATATTGATGATTGTCCGCCGCTGTGGGCAGAGGTATCAACACTGACGGTATGCCGACGGAAATAAGTTCAAATATAGTGGACGCGCCAGCCCTTGAGATAACAAGGTCGGTGTCATCATACACAGTCTGAATATCATATATATAATCAAAGACCTCGTGCTCAAATGTTGCCTTTTTATATTCGTTCAGCGTCCTGTTAAAATCTATTTTTCCTGCCTGATGGGTTATAGCAAGCCCTTTGATCTGATTCAATAAAGGTATTGCTGCTGTAACACATTTATTTATCGCCATTGACCCTTGTGACCCGCCAAAAACAAATACATTAAACCCATTCGGGTCAGAAACCCTCTTTGAAGCCCTTATTGCACTCCTCACTGGATTACCAGACATGATAGTCTTGTTCTTATATCTAGCAAACTTTTCGTCGAGCGGGAAAGATGCGAATATCTTTTTAGCCATTCTTACGAATATCCTGTTCGTAAGTCCAATAACCGTATTCTGTTCCAACAGGAATATCGGTTTACGCAAAAGTGTTGCAGCGACCAAGACCGGACCAGATGCAAAACCTCCCACACCTATAACAGCGTCAGGCTTGAATTTTAACAGGGCCATTATACTCTGTATTATCGATACCGGTATTAAACACAGCGAGTATAAAAGCACAAAGAATGTCTCTCTTTTAAGCCCACGTGCATTTATATATTTAATGGAATATCCCGCTTGTGGGATAAGTGTACTTTCTATTCCTCTTCTAGTCCCTATGAATAGGTCCTCAGATCCTGGGTATCGTTTTTTGAACTCATCCAGTATCGTTATACCCGCATTTACGTGGCCGGCTGTTCCGCCACCGGCAACAATTATCTTCATTTGTTGGACACACTCCTCGAGACATTTAATACTATGCCCATGAAAGCCATAAATGATATCAACGCTGTACCTCCGTAGCTTACAAAAGGAAGTGCAAGCCCCGTCGCTGGAAGAAGCCCTGTAACAACGCCAAGATTAAATATTACCTGCATGGTTATCATCATTATAATCCCAAAGACCAATAATCTCCCGAAAAGGTCTTTAGTCCTTAAAGCTATCCTAGTACCTCTATATATAAGAATAAAGAACGCTGTCAAAACCAGAATAACACCGATAAAACCGAGTTCCTCTCCGATGATCGCAAATATGAAATCGTTATGCGCCTCCGGAATAAAAAGTTTTACCTTGCTGTGCCCCAACCCTACGCCCCAGAAGCCTCCAGAATAGAAAGCCATAAAGGATTGAACGACCTGGTACCCCTTCCCTGAAACATCCTTCCATGGGTCAAAGAATGTTTGTATCCTGCTCAAGCTATAGGCATCGGAAACCAATTTATAGATAACCAAAGGTACACCGCATAATCCTGTGAGTACCAAATACCATATTTTTACACCACTCACGAACATTATAGCCACGACTACAGCAAGGAGAAGGACGGCCGTACTCTTATTGGGCTGTAAGAATATCAAAATAAACATCGGGAGTAGAAAAGCCAGCGGTATGATGATAGTGTTCATCAGTGACGACGATATATCATTACGCTTCTGATAATAGTTCGCCAGGAATAATATAAGAATGTATTTTGCGAATTCAGACGTCTGGAACCTCAGGCTCTTGTAACCTATCCAGCGCCTTGCATGATTGACCTCAATGCCAATGCCAGGCACTAGTGTTAGTACTAGAAGGACTAGTGTGATCAGAAAACCTATCAGGACATACTTTTGCAGTTTTTTATACTCGTATCTGCTGAGCAACATCATCACAACAAAACCCATTATCATAAAAACAAAGTGTTTTTTTATCATATAGAACGAGTCGCCGTATGTCTGTCCTGATATTATAAAACTGGAGCTGAAATCCATTACGAAGCCAAAAGCTACCAGCGCAATTACACTTAAGAAGAAAACATTATCAAATTTGGCAGACTTGTTATCCAATTTGTTGAGGCACTAGAACGTATTAATTATCTCTTTGTAGTGCCTTCCCCTTTCCTCTATTTTTATAAAGTTGTCCGATGGTAAACACCCTGGTGAATAAAGTATCACGTCGCCCCTCTGTGATTTCTGATATGCCATAACGACCGCTTCCTCAAAAGTACCGACTATGAAGGTCTGCGTGCAGTCGCCGATGACCCTGTTCATCCTCTCCTTAGATTCGCCGAGAAGAATAAGTGTTTTAACCTTGTTCCTGATATGAGGGCAGAGATCATCATAACTCTCGCCCCTGTCCTTGCCACCTGCGATCAATATGACCGGTTTAACGAAACTTGAGAGAGAGCGTATCAACCCCCTGACAGTGCTTACCCTTGCGTCGTTATAGAAAACGATGTCGTTCTTCTTCTGTACAAGCTCAAGCCTGTGTTCTACGCCCGCAAAATTGTTTACGACAAAATCCACAGCCTCGTCCTTTATATTATATCTTTTTGAAGTGAATACAGCAGCCATGAGATTGTCCTTATTGAACTCACCACGGAGCTTCATGTTCTCGATGCTGTAAGCCTTCTTGTCCTTGCCCTTCTTCACAACAAGTTCTCCATCCTTTATGTAGGCTGCGCCGTGCTTATAATCAGTCACATCGCTGGGATCAAAGTTCACCGAGAATGGAACGCCTTTTACCTTTGAGTTGCTGATGACCGTGAACACATTCTCGCAATCCCTGGAATAAACAAGTATTTTGTCCTTGGATACTGTGGATATAAAATCAGTATAATGCTTTACATGGTCAGCAAATGTCTGCCATGAATCCGCACGCTCTATTAATTTCTCGTCGCTCAAGTTAAGCAGAACGATGGTATCAAAATTAAATCCAGTCGCATATTTAAAATAATCAGCGTCAAGTTCGACTATCAACACATCGTAATCGTCCTGCGTCATTAAAAACTCGTATATGGATTTACCAAGATGACCTGTTATATATGCCTTCTTTCCCGAGCGCTTCATCATCTCTGATATCATTACCGCCGTCGTAGATTTTCCGTTCGTACCCGTAACGCATATTATAGGCCTGTCTACAAGTTCCGGCGTAAACTCGTATTCGGTCTTAACGGGCACTCGTTTTTCTTTCACCTGTGCAAGTATTTTGTCGTCGTGTTTGGTCTTCATGGATACAAGGACCATATCTGCATCAAGGAAGGTCTTAAGATTATACCGACCAAATTCCGTCTTGAAATCAAGATCCTTGAGCAGGGTAAGGGCCTTTTGAACCTCGAGCCTGTTCCGAAGGTCTACGACGGTAACCTTAGCTTCTTTAGACACGAAATACTTTACAGCGCCGATACCGGACTTATCCAGACCGGCCACTACTATCTTTTTACCTTTAAGTCTCATACTTTAAACGAGCCTCCTCATCTAAGCTTTAGAGTTGCGAGTCCCGCGATCGCTAGAATAATAGAAACTATCCAAAAACGGACAATTACCTTCGGCTCGGCCCATCCCTTAAGCTCATAATGGTGGTGAAGCGGAGCCATTTTGAACACCCTCTTTCTTGTCAGCTTAAAGGATATCACCTGAACCATTACGGATATAGCTTCTAACACAAACACACCACCGATTACAACTAATAAGATTTCGTTCCTGGTAAAGACGGCTATTGCGCCTAAAACCCCGCCCAGTGAAAGAGCCCCTACATCGCCCATAAAAACCTGTGCTGGATAGGTGTTGAACCAAAGGAAGCCTAAACCAGACATAACTATGGCCGAACAGAAAATAGCTATTTCCCCGCTTCCCCTTACGAACGGGATCTGTAAGTATTCCGCTATCTTATAGTTTCCAGCGCAGTAGGAAAGCAATAAAAACGTGATTGTTGTGGTAATTATTGGCCCAATTGCCAAACCATCTAGTCCATCCGTCAAGTTAACGGCATTTGATGCACCGACAAGTACAAGCATTGCAAACGGTATAAAGAAATACCAAATGTCGATCGTAAGCCTTTTAAAAAACGGCAGATGAACCGTGAAGTCTTGGTCGGTGTATAGCAGCATAAACACAGTAAAGAAAAATGCTCCTATAAATTGAAGGGCTAGTTTGTTCCTACTGCCAATCCCCTTGCTATTCTTTTTTGATATTTTCAACCAATCATCTGTCCAACCTATTAGACCAAAGAACACCAGAACGAATAACAGCATCCATATATATGTATTTGTAAGGTCAGCCCATAACAGCGTCGATATCGCTATTGAGACCAATATAAGGCCTCCTCCCATCGTCGGAGTACCGGCTTTTTTGAGGTGCGATTGAGGACCGTCACCCCTTATGACCTGACCGATCTGGGAACGTTTCATTTTCCTTATGAACCACGGGCCCATAAAAAGGCAGATGGAAAACGACGTAAAACCGGCCATAAAAACTCTAAACGTTATGTATCTAAAAACATTAAAAAGACTTACGTCCGACGAGAGACCATAAAGCAGATGATAAAGCATACTCCCTCCAACCTTTATTCGAATATTTTCTCAAGTTCTATAACACGCGAAGCCTTCACAAGAACAACGTCGCCGTCCTTAACATAACTCCCAATATCTTTTTTTAACAACGCCATGTCCTTAAGCTCGTATGTTTTAATATTACTCGCGGGTGAGCGTGTAATAAAACCTTTTTCATATTCTTTTGAATGCTCACCGATGGCAAATACAAGATCATATTTTTCCTCGGCGAGGAAACTACCGATCTCAAAATGCAGTTCCTGTTCCATGCCGTCGAGCTCCTTCATGTCCCCAATTACCGCGATATGTCTTTTCCTGCCCTTTATACCCGCACAGGTCTCTATGGCTGCTCTCATCGAGTCGGGGTTCGCATTATAACAATCAATTATGAACTCAACGCCATTCTTGACCACAATGTTCGATCTCATCTTCGGAGGGATGAACTTTTCCAGCGCTTTAACACAGTCCTTCATGTCCATGCCGAGGTAAACAGCGACGGATACACTTGCTGCAACGTTCTGCAGGTTGTGGGGGCCCAGCAATTTTACATACCCGGTCTCGGACCTTCCGTCCTTAAGTTTTATTATGAACTTTTGTTTCTCATCATCAGAGCCAAGACCTTCTACATCGACGAATGGGACATATTTTACTGGTCTATTTTTTTCGAACCACGACCTGATCCTTGGATCTGACATATTAACTATGAACGTACTCTTTTTTTTCATCATATAGTCGAACAGTTCCAGCTTTGCAGACGTCACAGCGTCCATAGAACCAAGTTTTCCTACGTGGGCCCTGCCTATGTTAGTAATTAGCCCAACATCAGGGTCCGTGATCTCAGACAACCTTGCTATCTCTCCCTTCATATTCATCCCAAGCTCAACTACAGCGTAATCTGCATCGAGGGGAAAATTCAACAATGTATAAGGCACGCCTATGAGGTTGTTAAAATTGCTGTCCGACCTAACGACCTTGTGCCTGTAAGAAAGTATCGCCGCTATCATATCCCTTGTGGTGGTCTTCCCGTTAGAACCGGTAAGAGCTATTACCGGATATTTTATTTTTTTTCTCCAAAAGATCGCCATCTCTCCGTACGCTTTTACAGTATCACCGACTATGATCTGTGGTATAGCGACGCCGTCAACCTTTCTCTCTACGATACACGCTACGGCACCTTTTTGTTCCGCTTCTTTTATAAAATTGTGACCATCGAGGTTCTCACCTTTTATAGCGACGTAGAGATACCCCTTCTTAATGCGCCTGGTATCATGTTCAACCCCAAGCACAACAACATCCTCGTGTTTTAGAACTTTGAATATCTCTGAAAGGCGAAACATATGTCCCATTCTATTACTTTTACTCTCTACTATTCAAGCCAGATTTTGATAACTTTATCCTCGGGGCTTCTTTTCCCCGGCAGCGGGTCCTGTTTTACGATCCTGCCATTCCCCTCGACCTTAACGTCGTCCCATTTGTCTGAGAGTATATTCAGTGCGTGTCTCAGGCTCATTCCTTTAAGATCGGGGACCACGCTCGGGTCATACGCTGTTTGAGCTGGGGATTCAACAGTCTCGGATACCTTTGGTGGTGTTTTAGCACCTGCGTCAGTGTTCTTAGGGGCAACACTGCGATTCTGGATGATCATGTTGGCAATAGTCCTGAATAGAGGAACAGCGACCGCCGCCGAATAATACTGCCCCTTGGGCTCGTCTATGAGGACAAGCAATGTATGCTTTGGATTGGACGCCGGGAAATAACCAACGAATGAAGAAACGTATTTATCCTTGGAATACCCTCCGTGGACAGGTTTTTGTGCAGTGCCCGTCTTCCCACATATATCAAAGCCGGAAATATCTGTTCCCATGGCCGTCCCTTCCTCGACGACAGACCTTAACATGTTGGAGAGCTCCTTGGTTACCTCCGTCGGTATCAACAAGTCACCTCTGGCGTCAGCGGAAACAAAAGTTTCTTTACCATCCTTGTTAACTATCTTCTTAACTATATGTGGTGTTATGTCGTAGCCCCCGTTGGCGATTATAGAATACGCTCTTGTCATTTGTATCGCTGTAACAGATATTCCCTGGCCGAACGCCATGTTCGAAAGTTCCACCTTGCCACCTTTTTTGTTAACTATACCTGAAACCTCGCCGGGAAGATCAATACCCGTCTTCGAACCAAAACCAAGTTCTGTCACGCCGGCAATGAACCTGTCGAACCCTATCAAAAGGCCAAGCTTTGCGGAACCTATGTTACTGGACTTAGCTATGATGTCACTGATGGTCAACCATCCATAATCATGGCCCTTTGCTTCCCTTATTTTTTTGTTCGCGACCTGGAATACTCCATTCTCATCCCAAAATTTTTCCTTAAGGTCAGTGACCTTATATTTTAAAGCGAGCCCAGCCGTTATCGCCTTAAATATAGAGCCTGGTTCGAACACATCAGCAATAGCCTTGTTCTTCATACTAAGGCCGACAGGGCCTTTAATGCTATTCGCGTTGTAGTCTGGATAATTTGCAAGAGAAATTATCTCTCCGCTGTAGGGGTCCATTATTATAACAGTACCGCTTAATGCTTTGTATTTCTCGACGGTGGTCTTAAGCGCTCTCTCGACCTGATATTGCAGATTGCTGTCTATGGTCAGATATAGTGTGTTGTCGGGCTCTGCGGCGCGAAGAAAATCATCGTTGCCGGAATACACCGGCCGGCCTTTTGCATCTTTCTGAAAAAAAACCTTCTTACCGCCCACCTTTATATATTCATCATAATATGCCTCAACACCGTCGGCGCCTTTCGATTCACTATTAACAGAACCAATAACGTGTGAGGCTAATGTGTTGTTTGGATAAAAACGTTTTGGAGTCTTCTGTATTATAAAACCTTTCTCATCTTTGATGAGGGGGATCACTCTTTTACTTTCTTCCCTCGTTAATATGGGTTTTATCTTGACGTATCTTTTCTTGGTGTCCTTAGGATAGAACTTTGATATTAATTCCGAACGAGGTATCTTTAGTTCTTTGCTAAGGATGTCCGCATATTTCTCCTTGTCCTTTAAAACAAGAGGGTCAACATAAATACCGTCGTAGTCAACACTGATAGCCAGAGGGTTCCCGTTCCTATCGAATATATCACTTCGTTTAGCGGGAATATCAGCCTGGCCAAAGAATTGTTTTGCCTTGTCTGTCGTCTTAGGATTTGGCATCACCTGCAGCCTAAAGGATTCAGCGAGAAGGATTATAAAAGCCAGACACATCAAAATAAAAACAAAGATTATCCTGGTACGGCTTTTTTGCATAATTTTATTTTAAATATCTAAACTGCTTTTCCGAAGGAGGGGCAAGACCCAAATTGTCCCTCGCGTATTTTTCCACACTTTCCGGCGATGTTACGTCGCTATATTCGATCTTCAGGTCTTTGTTCCTGTTCATAGCCTCTTGCTTCTTGGCTTTCAACTTTTGATGTTCAAGGCCGGACTCAACCACCTCAAGATTTATGAACAGATATACAACAACACCTACAAACACTATCACCCAGAAAAATATTTTATTTCTGTTCCTTGTCAAGAATTTTGCCCCTTTATTTTTTCCGCTACTCTAAGTTTTGCACTTCTTGAGCGTGGATTCAAGTGTATTTCTTCATCAGATGGAAGTATCGGTGTCTTGACGATAAGCTTTAGGACAGGCTTTTTCCCACATAGACATTGCGCTAAGTTTCTGGGGCAGACACATGGGTTGGCATAACCGTTAAATTTTCTTTTAACGATCCTGTCCTCGACGCTATGAAAGCTTATTACACATATCCTACCGCCAGACTTAAGGGCTCCCACTGCTTTGTCTATCCCCACGCCCAATGAATCCAGTTCGGAATTAACCTCTATCCTTATGGCCTGGAATGTCTTTGTAGCAGGGTCTACGTTTCTGTTTTTCTTAAACCTTGAAGGAATAGCCCCGTGTATAATGTTCCTTAATTGCTTGGTCGAGGTTATTCTGGCTTTTGATCTCTGTTCTATTATCGCTGAGATAATGCCTCTGTGAAAAGTTTCCTCCCCATACTCCTTTATTATTTTTTGAAGCTGCGAGGCCGTATATTCATTTACCACTATCTCTGCAGTTAACTTCTGCCTGGTATCGTAGCGCATATCCAACGGGCCATCCTTGTTAAAACTAAAACCTCTTTTAGCATCGTCGATGTGGACGCTTGAGAACCCAAGGTCAAAAATAATCCCGTCGACTTCTTTAATGTTATAAAAAGACAGCACATCGTCCAGATATTTATAGTCCGAGCAGGCTACTTTAACTTCTTTATCCTTAAATTCTTTTTCCAGAAAACTTGCATTTACAGGATCTTTGTCTATTCCTACGACAAGGATGTCCTTCCTCAAATCTAATATTGAGGAGATGTGCCCGCCTCTTCCCGCTGTGCAGTCAACATAGATCCCTCCATGCTTTACATTCAGGAACGTTGAGATTTCGTTCTTTAACACCGGTATATGGATCATAAAAAGATCAAGGGAAAAAGCGTAAAGAAAACAAAAACAGCGAGCATCATTCCTATATATTTGACCGGGACACGCAACATGAACATGGCTATGAACGCCATGAGGAATGGCACCAATATCAAGAACAGAATAGAAAGTATATTATGATATTTTATCGAATAGACTTCCGACGTATATTCACCGTTAAAGAACGCTTTCATGTCTTTTATAACAGATGGTGAGTAGGTGTTGTACTGATTTACATCAATAAGGCTCGTCTTAATATCGTTGATCTGTTCCTGTGATAGCAAGAATGATCCTCTTCTTGGCGGGATAGTGTACTCCGTGACTGCCATTATTAGGAGAGCGACCCCTAGCAGCCAAAGCCCTATCTTAACCGTTTTTATCTTTTGAAACTTGGCCATAGTCAAACTCTACCCTCTCCATTGCTTTATTAAGATCGTCGGTAAGTTCCTGAAGTTCGTCGCTATCACGTACCCTGAAGCGCAAAGAAAGATTCCCGCTCGATGCGAGATCATTAAGGGTCCTCCTCAGCGAGAAGACAGCACCGGATAATTTATTTGAGAGCACCAGCCCGGCGAGAAACATAAACAACGTTATGATAACGCCGACGGTTATTATTTTAACGAGCAGTAATTTGTGCTGCTGGACGAAGAATGCTGTTATTTCCGGATTGTTGCCAAGGCCGGATAGAAGCAGCACCTTATCCTGAGCGACTATATGATTGTAGAAGATAAAACCTGTTATCAAACTTACCACTAGGCCGGTGAAACCAAGCATTATTGAATATCGGAACTGAAAGGCCTCGTCGACCACAAAAAGCTCTCTCTTCTTAAATTCACCCATAAAGACCCTCCAACCAGCAGTTTAACCCTTTTTATGCCACGAATCAATAATACCATTTATAAAACCAGGAGAATTCTTGTCCCCGAAGGTCTTTGCTAGTTCCACGAACTCGTTTATAACAACACTTGCAGGAGTCCCGCCCTTTTTTATCTCCGTACACGCAAGGTATATAAGGCTTTTATCAACCTTGGACAACCTGTCCAGCGACCAATTCTTAACGGTCTTGGTTATTTCCCTGTCGAGGTCCTCATTGGAATCAACGGTCCAGTTGAATAACTGGACAGCGTAATCATAGATTTCTTTGTCCGTGCCGTTCTTTATGGAAGAAAAACGCTGGAGAACTTTTTCTTTTGTGTCTCCTGACAACTCAAAAGCGTAAAAGAGTTCGAATGCTATCTCCCTGCTTTTACGTCTTTTCATCATTAAAACAATATCCCTTTGTACAACGGGAAAGCTTCACACAAAGCAATAACTTCTTTTTTAACATCCTTTATGGCAGATTCGTTCTTTATATCCTTAACGACCCTGGAGATAAGTTTGCCGATCGTCTTCATTTCGTTTTCTTTCATGCCGCGCGTTGTTACAGCGGGCACGCCTATCCTTATACCGCTGGTTATAAAGGGCGACCTCGTCTCGAATGGAACGGTGTTTTTGTTGACGGTTATCTCTGCAAGACCGAGGGCTATCTCAACGTCTTTGCCTGTGATCTCAGTACCGCTAAAGTCGACTAGCATTAGATGGGTGTCTGTGCCTCCACTGACGATCTTCAGTCCTTCAGCCTTAAGTGTTTCACAAAGTGTTCTTGCATTCTTGATTATCTGTTCCTGATATTTTTTGAACTCAGGCGTCATAGCTTCTTTAAATGCCACAGCTTTTGCTGCGATAATATGCATGAGCGGACCACCCTGTATGCCGGGAAATATTTTGCTGTTGATGGCCTTAGCGAACTCTTCCCTTGCCAAAATAAGTCCAGCCCTTGGACCTCTGAGTGTTTTATGCGTCGTAGATGTCACAAATTCGGCGTATGGAATTGGACTTGGATGAAGCCCTGTGGCGACGAGCCCAGCTATATGCGCCATATCGACCATAACTTTTGCACCGACCTCATCCGCTATTTCCCTGAATTTCTTAAAATCTATCGTCCTTGGGTAAGCGCTTGCTCCAGCGACGATAAGTTTTGGTCTGTGCTGCTTAGCCAAGTCGCGGATCATGTTGTAATCTATTGTCTGGGTTTCCTTGGTAACACCGTAATGGTACACCTTGTACAAGAAGCCTGAAAAATTCACAGGACTGCCGTGCGTAAGATGCCCTCCATGGCTCAAGTCCATGCCCATAATTACGTCGCCGGGCTGAAGGTTGGCCATGTAGACAGCCATGTTGGCCTGTGAACCACTATGAGGCTGTACATTCGCATATTCAGCATTAAAGAGTTTTTTTGCCCTTTCTATCGCAAGTGTCTCCGCCTTGTCTACGTTGACACATCCACCGTAATATCTTTTTCCGGGATAACCCTCGGCGTACTTGTTCGTCAATATTGAACCCATCGCCTCCATTACAGCAGGCGACACATAATTCTCAGACGCTATAAGCTCAAGGCCGTATTCCTGACGGTGAAGTTCGTCCATCATTATGTCATATATTTCCCTGTCCTCTTTTTTAACATGCTCGAACCACATCGCGTTCTTACCCCTCTATTTTATTTACCCTTGTTTCGTGGCGACCGCCCTCGTATTCAGCGTCCAGCCATCTATCAACAATACTGAACGCAAGCCCAGCACCGACGACCCTTGCGCCAAGGCAAAGTACGTTAGCGTTATTGTGGCGTCTTGCCATCTCTGAAGAATATGGATCGCTTGCGTGCGCAGCCCTTATACCTTTTATCTTATTCGCTGTGATAGACATCCCTATGCCTGTTCCGCAGATCAATATCCCGAGGCAATCCTCGTCGTCCAGCACTTCGTGGGCGACCTTTTTTGCATAATCAGGATAGTCGACGGAAGTCTTGTCGTTATCAGGGCCAAGGTCAGTGACCTGCGTTATACCCCTCGACTTAAGATGCTCCATGATCTGCACCTTTAATCCGTACCCTGCATGGTCCGACGCTATTGCTATCTTCATATTTTTTTCAACACAACTGAACAGTTGGTCCCTCCGAACCCAAATGAGTTGCTGAGGGCGTACTCGACGTTCTTCTTAACAGCTGCATTCGGGGTAAAGTTAACTCCTTTGCATTTCTCGTCGATGTTCTCAAGGTTTATGGTCGGCGGTATTACACCGTGTTTTATAGTAAGCGCGGAAACAACTATTTCAATACTACCTGCAGCACCCAACATATGTCCCGTCATTGACTTCGTGGACGAAACATTAACTTTACCTAGTGAATTCTTATAAGCACCTTTTATCGCGTTACACTCTGCTATATCGCCCAGTGGGGTAGATGTTCCGTGCGCATTTATGTAATCTATCTTGTCAGGAGATATCTTTGCATCCTGCATGGATATTTCCATACATCTCCTTGCACCGCTGCCATCCTCTGCAGGCTGTGTTATATGATTAGCATCAGCGGTCAACCCATAACCGATCACTTCGCAATAGATATGAGCGCCCCTCTTTTTTGCGTGTTCATATTCTTCCAGGACGACAAAAGCACCGCCCTCGCTCATTACAAATCCATCCCTGTCTTTATCCCACGGACGACTTGCTTTTGTAGGAGCATCATTTCTCGTCGACAAAGCCCTCATCGCGGCAAATCCACCGACCCCAAGCTGACATATAGCGGCCTCTGCAGCACCTGCTATCATGAAATCAGCCTTGTTCTCCTGTATAGCAAGGGTAGCATGCCCTATGCAATGCGCACCACTCGCACAGGCGGAAACAATACTAATGTTAGGGCCTGTAAAGCCATGTCTCATAGAAACGTACCCAGGAAGCATGTTAGACAGCACCATTGGAATGAACATTGGTGATATCCTGCCTGGACCTTTTTCAATAAGTTTATTATGTGTTTCCTGGATAGTCGTCAAGCCACCTATACCGCTGGAGGCAAAAACGCCCGTGCGTTTTTGCATTTCATCGTCGAATACCAGCCCCGAATCCTTTATTGCAAGTTCGCCTGCTATCACACCGTAATGTATGAAGGGGTCCATTCTTCTCTGTTCTTTAGCGTCGATAAACTGGTCAATAGGAAGGTTTCGTATCTCGCCACCTATCTTCACAGTATAATCCGTTGTATCGAACTTCGTTATATTAGAAATTGCAGATTTTCCTTCTACAATTGAGTTCCAAAAATTGTTCAAGTCTATCCCATGTGGCGTTACAACACCCATACCGGTTATCACAACTCTTCTTTGATTCATAATGTCGGTCTCCTTTTAAGCACGAGGGGCCCATCACTTACAAGTGCTGGGCCCGTTGTACTATAGATAGATCTGATAACTAACCTTTCTTCGCTTTCAAATAATTGGATGCATCGCCGACGGTTTTGATCTTCTCAGCGTCTTCGTCTGGTATTTCAAGATCAAATTCCTCTTCCATAGCCATTACTAGCTCAACTATGTCGAGAGAATCTGCGCCGAGGTCGTTTATAAAGGAAGCATTAGCTGTAACCTTCTCCGCCTCAACACCCAATTGATCCACGATGATCCCTTTCAGTCTGTCTTCAAGTGATGCCATTTTCTCCTCCTTATAAAATTATATTACATTAACATCCCGCCGTTCACGCCCAACACCTGTCCGGTTATATAGGACGCTTTATCCGACGACAGAAAATTAACGACACTTGATATGTCTTCCGTCGTGCCAAAACGTCCGGCAGGTATCCTGGACATAAACTCCTTTTGTACATCCTCGCTGAGAGCATTCGTCATCTCCGAAACTATAAATCCCGGCGCAATCGCATTAACTGTGATATTCCTCGATGAAAGCTCCTGCGCGCATGATTTCGTAAAACCTATCAAGCCGGCTTTAGAGGCTGAATAATTAGCCTGGCCTTTGTTACCCATAACACCTACGATGGATGAAATATTTATTATCCTTCCCCAACGGGACTTCATCATTATAGGCGCTATCATTTTCGTACAGTTGAAAGCACCTTTAAGGTTAACATTAAGAACAGCGTCCCAGTCCGCTTCCTTCATTCTTATAAGAAGATTATCCCTGGTTATACCGGCGTTGTTAATAAGTATATCTATTGTGTGTCCGTCGGCCTGTATTTTCTTTATGCATTCCTCGACCGAGCTGGAGTCTGCCACGTTCATCTTGTAGTAAAGTGAATCAGCCGTTGGATTGTCGACGATGTCTGTAACAATGACCTTAACACCTTCGGCAGCCAAACTTTTTGCTATTGCAGCACCTATACCTCTAGCGCCACCTGTAACAAGAGCAGTTTTTCCTTTTATACCAAAGTCCATGTTACCCTCTTTATAATGTGCCAAGATCATCGAGACTGTCCATAGGCATACATTCAAAAGTTTTTGTCATCTTTGCGCAAAGGCCTGTAAGAACTTTTCCTGGGCCGACTTCTATCGCTTTATTTACACCAGCGTCGACCATGGTTGAAATTGTCTGTTTCCAAAGTACAGAACCCGGTATCTGTTTTGCAAGATTGTTAACTATGATGGAAAGGTTCCCGTGAGCTATTGCATCAACGTTCGCGACATAAGGAACATTCAGCTTTGAAATATTCAGTTTATTAAGCGCCGCTGTAAATTCAGGAACTATCGTTGTCATAAGCGGAGAATGGAATGGTGCGCTTACGTTCAAAGGTATAGCTTTTATTTTTAATCCCTTGAGGTTCTCCAGGAGTTTATCCACAGCATCTGCAGCACCTGAAACAACTGTCTGGTCGTCTGAATTATAATTGGCAGCAGAAAGTTTATTTCCCTCAGGATCTGCTTTTTTTATCTCACCGCTCAATATAGCCTCGTCACATCTTATGACCGCAGCCATTTTGCCCTGTCCTACAGGAACAGCTTTTTGCATAAGCTTTCCTCTGAGGTTAACTACCTTAACAGCTTCTTCAAAGTTCAATGCTCCGGCAGCGACCAGCGCAGAGTATTCACCAAGGCTGTGCCCCGCTACATGAGAGAATTTTATATTCTTCTCTCTCTTTAATATTTCTAACATAGCGATACTCGTAGTAAGTATTGCCGGTTGAGTGTATTCAGTTTTAACTAATTCGGAATCAGGACCTTCAAAACAGATCGCACTTAAAGAAAAACCCAGAGCTGTATCGGCCCTGTCAAAAAAGCTTTTTGCATAAGGGTACTTTTGTATCCATTTTATTCCCATTCCAACGTATTGCGACCCTTGGCCTGGAAAGAGTAATGCTGTACTCAAGCCCTATTCCTCCTCTTTCTCTATGCGAACTTTCCTTCCTCTGTATGTTCCACAGCTTGGGCATACCTGATGCATGAGCTTCCTTTCTCCGCACTGGGAGCAGGTTGCAGTGTTCGTTGGCGTGAGGGCATGATGAGACCTTCTCATATCTCTTTTTGATTTTGACGTTTTCTTCTTTGGAACTGGCATTTGTTGTCTCCTTTAGTCTGTTTTATGAAGCCAATATCTATACCATAGACTTATACAATGCTACTTCTTTAATTTCAAATTTTTAAGGTTGTAAAATGGATTTTTCCCCTCTGCGTCATCGGCCTTGCAACATTTTGTATTTACAGGCTTTTCCTGCTTGCCACAGCCACAGCACCCACTGCAGGAATCCTGACACACTGGATAATCAGGCAAATTCAACATTATTTGTTCTCTCAGGAGCTCTCCTACATCAACCTTGTCGCCCCGGAAAAAGGCGAACTCCATGGAGTCATCCTTTATAGCGTGTTCTCCGCCGTCACCCACATAGGTTCCATCCTCACTATAAAGGTAGACCCTGAATTTATCATTAAAAGTAACATTAAAAGGCTCAAGGCACCTCACACAATTAAGGTCGGCGTTGCCATAAAATTTGCCCTCAGCCTCTATAAAATCACCTTTTCTTTCCAATACTAAATTGAAATCGAAGGCTTTGATCTTGGCTTCCATGGACGCAAAGGCCTCTTTCAGCCACGCATAGCTTTGGAGCGAACCCTTTAACTCTATTACCTGACCCTGCTTAAGGTTTGAAACGGATATTAACATAGATAGTGTTGTATATTCAGGCGGCGCTGGTGTCAATACTGCGTGTAGCTACGGTCGTGGCGCGCCGGTTGATTGACTTTAACCCCGACTTAAAATAGATATAACTTAATGAAAGCGACCATAATAATTCCCGCAAGATATGGCTCAACTAGATTTCCTGGAAAGCCTCTTGCAAAGATAAATGGCAAAGAGATGCTCCACAGGGTCTGGCTCATCGCCAAGACGGTGAAAGGTGTGGACGACGTTTATGTCGCTACAGATGATGAGAGAATATTTCAACAGGTAGAGAGGTTCGGTGGCAAGGCCGTGATGACAAATCCTGAATGCGCGAACGGCACAGCTAGAACATTGGATGCGCTGGAAAAATTGAAAATAAAACCGGACGTTGCAATAAATCTTCAAGGCGACGCAGTTTTGACCCCGCCGTGGGTGATATCAGAATTAATTGAAGCAATGTCTGGAGACAAAGAAATAAAAATTGCGACCCCGGCGATAAAATTAAATAAAGGACAGCAGGTCGGTGGAACAATGGTCGTCTTTGACCAGAATAAAAATGCTTTATACTTTTCCAAGGCGGTGATCCCTTTCAAAAGGGAGACTTCTACTGAGAAAGATCCGTCGCTGCATAGACATATAGGCATTTACGCATACAGATACGAGACGCTAAAAAAAATGGTGAGTTTAAAACCGACTCCACTTGAAGAAACAGAAAAGTTGGAGCAACTCCGTGCGCTCGAGAACGGAATTCCTATAAAAGTTGTTCTGGTCGACTACAAAGGCCGCACACATTGGTCAGTGGATAAGCCAGAAGATGTTAAGATCGTCGAAGATATAATAAAAAAAGAGGGAGAACTGGTTTGAGAATAATCCTTTCCCGCCACGGCAACACCTTTGATCCCGACGAGAAAGTAGTGTGGGTTGGTAGCAGGAACGATAAGCCGCTTGTTCCAAAAGGACGTGAACAGGCAGAAACTCTGGCCGCAGCTTTAATAGAAAAGAAAATAAAAATAGATGCTGTATATGCCGGACCTTTGAAGCGGACAAAAGAATATGCCTCTATCGTTTGTAATAAAATGAACTTGTCTTTCCAGCCAAAAATAGACCAGCGTCTTATAGAGTTTGATTACGGCAACTGGGCTGGTCTCACGAATGACGAAGTAATTAAAAAGTTCGGCGAGAAGGAATTTAAAGATTGGCAGGATCATTCTGTATGGCCAAAAAATTCTGGCTGGAGCGGTTCAGATGAGCAGTTCACAAAAGAACTAAAAGATTTTCTTTCTGACTTAATTAAGAACCACAAGCAGGACGACACAATCCTCGTCGTATCAAGCGGCGGCAAGATGAGATATTTTCTGGCCATGATCAACGACAAACGCGAACCAAAAATAAAGACCGGGCACGTTTGTGAGATGACCTACGATGGGAAAGCACTTAAAATATTAAGTTGGGATCTTTCACCTGAAAAACTTTAAGGTTTATATTTGCTCTCCGGTGTTCCCACCTTGATGCCGTTAATATTCTTACCGTCCAGTTGAAGGCCAGGCATATACAAAGATGTTGTTTTCTCCGCATCATATTGGAGCCAGTTGAGAACAAACGAACCAGCAAGAGTTCTACCTACACCAAACATTATCGTTGCTGGCTGGCTATAACTAACTCCACTACTACTCGTTACTGTGCACTTTACAGCAGATTTAACAGTATTATCAGAATTACCGTCTCTCGGTATTACGGCATCTTCACTGGCCGTAGAACACTCAACTCTTATAATTGTTCCATCACAAGTTTCTACGTTAGTCTGAAACGTAAAGCGATACAGACAGCCTTTTATCGACGCAAGGTAACCTGGATTGCTGACGGGACAATCAAAGTTTTCAAACTTTATCCCAGCATCGTTGCTAGTAGAAAAACAACCTGCTCCGCCCCTATTTGTTTTACCGAAATCTTTATCAATCCAATAATTCCCTTCACTGTCTTTGAACTTATTGAACTTAAACTTTCCAGCAAAAGTGGCTGCATGTAAGAGGCTTACAGTAAACAAAGAAAGAATACAAAACATCAGTAATTTTTTTAGTCTAAGCATAAATCCTCCGTTTTTGGAATATCTCCAATTTCTTGTAAATTTTACCCCCCCCCCATAAAAGTCAAGGTTATTGAATAATTCTCGAGAAATTTCGACGCATTACAATGTTAACAAGCCAAGATAATAACGGAATGGTTCTTGAATAAAAAATAGAACTTGTTATAAACACAGAAAAAGTTATACTCACAATTGAGTACAATATTACTCAATTGTGAGTATAAAATTATGTTGGACCTTATCAGTAAATCTAAAATAAGGCAGAGAATAATTCTGCTATTCATAAATAACAAGGGCAAAGAGTATTACATCAATCAAATCGCAAAAATTGTTGGTACGTCTGCAGGAACAACTCAAAGAGAGCTTAATAGACTTCTAAAAAGCAGTTTGATAACCTACGAAAGAAAAGGGAACTTATCGCTGTTCAAACTAAATGAGAAAAACCCTTTGCTTAAAGAAATTGAGTCTATCGTTAACAAAACAATTGGACTCGAAATTATCCTAAAAAATGAAGTTAAAAAATTAAGAGGCATTGAATATGCCTTTATTTTCGGATCCTATGCAAAAGGTAATTTTAAGGCAGAATCAGATATTGATGTCTACATTATCGGTGACATTAACAGTGATGAGGCACATGCAATGATCAGGCATGCAGAAAAATTAACGCAAAAAGAGATAAATCCTCACATTTCTTCTCTAAGTGAATTTACAAAAAAATTAAGACGGTTGTATTTTATAAAGGATATAATCATAAAATATTCATTAATTGCGGGAGATAAAGATGAGTTTGCAAAAATTATTAAAAGAGCTAGAAACGCAGGGTAAAATAAAAAAACAAAAAACGGATGAGAGTTATCTTAATGGGATGCTCCATTCTGCTAGCATTAATTTTAAGGCAGCCGCAGACAATATGAATAGATACAACGAGGTTGCTTTCAAGGCTGCGTATGACGGTTTGCTTCAAATATCAAGGGTCGTACTTTTAATAAACGGTTATCGCCCCCATGATGGTGAGCAACATAAAACTACTTTTATTGTTGCAGGGGCTTTTCTTGGAGATGAGTTCAATGACCTAATAAGCAAGATTGACAGTTACAGGAGACGTCGCAACGAATGCATATATAACCCAATTGATTCCATCTCTTCAAAAGAAGCAGAATCAATACTTGAAACATCAAAAAAGTATCGGGCAATTGTTGCACAATATCTAAGATCTCTTAATGTCCAGTTAGATATGTTTGATTAGTTTCTCGTAGAACTTCTCTAAGATGGGCATAGCCTTACTAATATTAAGAAAGTCCGCTGCCAGGCGTAAAATACTTTCTCTATTTTTCGCCAATGAGGAAAACGACTTTTATGTTCGAGAACTTGAAAAGCTTATTGGTGTTTCGGCCGGGAACGTAAGAAGAGAAATACTATACCTCATGAACATGGGGCTTTTTACGACAAGTAACAGAGGCAACCTTGTCCTCTATAAGTTAAACAAGATCTGCCCCTATTATAAAGAACTAAAAACCATTCTTGCTACAGAACTTGGAATCCCAGCAAAAATAAAAGAAAAACTATCTAACATCAAAGGGATAAAAAGTGCATTTATATATGGTTCGTACATAAACGGGACATTTAATAAAAAATCCGACATAGATGTGTTGATAATAGGCGATCCGTCGAAGGACCTTCTCTTGCACAAAATAAGTGAATTGGAGAAAGAGCTGCAAAGGGAAATAGATTATCAAGTCTATACGCCTGAGATGTTGAAGCTAAAGGGTCCTGAAGGGAATCCTTTTATAAAAGAAGTTCTCAGTTCTCCAAAAATAGTGCTTATTGGAGAAAAAAATGGACGTGATCTCGCAAATAAACATCTGGTTGAAAGAAGGAAAAATAAAAAGACAAAAAGTAGATGATGAACATATAGGAGCGTTACTCGAATATTCAAAGAAAGATATCCTCGTCGCTAAAAAGAACCTAGACATAGACCATGAGACCGCTTATCTTTTGGCTTACAATTCTATGTTGAAATCTGGGCGCGCGTTGATGTTCTTAAAGGGCTTTACACCAGATGATGGTTCACAGCACAAAACCACAATAGAATTTTGCTCCTGTTTTATTGATAAAGACTTGAACATAGTGGATATATTTGAAAGAATGCGCAGAACCCGCGACACACTTAATTACGACCCATACTATTATAACAGCATCGATGAAGAAGAGGCTCTGTTTGCGATAAAGGTCGCTGAACAACTCGTTTATCTGGTCAGTTTGGCATGCAATGCGATACCGCTTTAACTTCAGTCAACTCTTTCAACTGACTTTATCTCTGGCACCACTGCGCGGATCCTTGCTTCAACGACGTTCTTTAACGTCATCAGAGCGCCCATGCAATGCGCGCATGCGCCTTTCAATCTTATCTTTACAATACCATCAGCTGTAACTTCAACTAATTCAACGTCACCACCGTCTGCCTGTAACATCGGACGTATCTGCTCCACAACTGCTTTTACTTTATCCTTCACTAGTTCTGCCATATTGTTCTCCTTATTTAACTATTGAGTCGTAGATCTTCTCAAGTTTCTCGTTGCTGACCATATTCTTATCAGTTAATTTCACTTCTATGGTTTTTCCTTTCTTTACCTTTAAAGGGATGCTCCAGCACATGTTCTCGTCGTGACAACCCATGGCCTTCGTAACCAACCACAGTTTGCCGGAACGATTAGAACCATGAGAATGAGAAGGGGCATGCTTATTAGTTGCTATATTTTCCAAATAGAACACATCACGACCCGAAACAGTTTCAAAGACGCTATTCCAAGAACTTTGAACAGCACGATGTCTGTTATCTTCCAGGTCGGCTGTTTCAAGGAGGAATTGTTTCGACTTTTTTAGATCTGCTTTAAAATATTCTACAGGGTCTTTATCAACTAAAGCGAACAACACTACTCCCGAACATAGTCCAGGGGCGTCTAATTTAAAATCGACCACCCAAGAATCTTTTTCCCGATCCTTCATTTCCTTGTTCCACTTTTCCTGAGTGTATTTCTTAACTGGAGCCTTTTGTTCAACAGCGTTGACAGTAAATGATAATGTGAACGTTGCAACGAATAATACTACAAACTTTTTCATAGAAATCGCCTCCTAAAATTAATTTACATGCTCGAACGTTAAAAGTTTATTGCCAATGCTTAGTATGTCGCCCTTCTTTACAAGAACTTCCTTTATTACTCCATCGCGCGGGGCAAATATTCTGTTCTCCATTTTCATTGCTTCCAAAATAAACAACTCATCGTTCTTTTTAACTTCCTGCCCCGGTTTTACCATTACGTCGATGATCTTGCCCGGTATTCTTGTTTCCATAACATTAACTTTTACAGAGAATGTCTCGCGAATCTCTCTTCGCATTCTTCTTTCCTGATTTTCAGCCTCAACCTTGGCCGTATGCGCGCCGGAGGTAACTGTATAAAGATGTCCTTCCTCGACGAACTTAACAATGTGCGGTTTATTCTCGATTATTATGGAATAGAACTCTCCGCATTCCTCAAAATTCGCTACGAACGGGGTCGGATCTTTTCTATCCAGAAAGCTTACAAAGAATCTGTCAGCGTCCTTGGTTACCCTGATACGTTCTTTTTTGTCGTTACCAAGTTTTATTTCTACTATCATTACAGCCTCCCTGTTCCTATCTCTTTTCTCCACGAGCTGATAGGAGTGCTAATTAATGTTACTTCGCCACGTTTTTCTTCCTCTGTCTTATAGACCTTGATAGCCGTCGCAGTTGTTATTGCTGTCTTAACACTTTCAGGCAGTTCTGGTCTCTTAAATACAAAATTTCCCCTCATAAAGTCAATATCGTATGTGCCTTCTATTACCTCTGGCGTACTGAATATCTGCCGTTGAAGCGAGATGCTGGTAGTTATGCCGGAATAGAAATAGTCTTTTAAAAGATGCGTTATTTTATTGATGACACTTTTTCTATCGTTGCCCCATACTGACATTTTAGCAAGCATATGGTCGTAGTGTATAGGAATCTTCCAGCCTGAATGAGCGATAAGCTCATGACGGACGTTCGGCCCCATCGGCAAGAACATATCATTAACGACGCCTATCTGTGGTTCAAATGTTTCCGGGTTCTCGGCATAGATCCTGCACTGAATTGCAACGCCGGAACATTTTAATTCCTTATCCTGAAGTTCCAAAGGCTCGCCTGCTGCGATCAAGAATTGTTGTTTTACAAGGTCCAGCCGAGTAACCATCTCGGTGACAGTATGCTCAACAGTTAACCTTGGATTAACCTCAAGGAAATATATTTCGCCATCCTTTACTAAAAATTCAAAAGATGCAAGACCGTGTAGATCTAAAAGCTCAGCAAGTTTTGATGCAGAATCCTTTATATATCTTCTTTGCCTGTCATCCAGAGTTGGTGCTGGGGTTTCTGCGAAGATCTTTAAATAACGACGCTGAATAGAGCAATCAAGCTCAGGCAGGCAGAGAACTTTGCCTTTTTTGTCCCTTAACACCGGAACTTCAATATTCTTTGCGCCAGCCAACGCTTTTTCCACTACGATGGTATCATCGTTAAAAGTGATCTGAGCCTCTATCTGGGTCGCTGAAAAAGCTTTTTCAAAACCTGCTTCATCGTCTATCCTTCTTACACCTTTTGCGTGTGTCCCGCAGGCTGGCTTTATTACTACAGGAAACCCTATCTTTTTTGCGGCCTCCATCCCTGTTTTTACGTCGGATATCGTTCCTTCTGAACTAGATACTACCTTTATGCCGTTCTTTTTTGCGACAGCTCTTACATGGAGTTTATTGCTCAGGTTCTTTAAAAGTTCCTCATCGCTCCCTATGAATTCTATCCTGTGGGCTTTACATGTTCTTGCGAATTCAGCGTCTTCGGATAAAAACCCATATCCCGGATGTATGCAATCCACCTGAGCCATTTTTGCGATAGCCATTATGGCGTCCACATTTTTATAGCTCGTTGAAGCACCACCTTTACCGACCCTGTAGGCGTAGTCAGCCCTGTTGAGATAATTGAGCGCTCTGTCTTCGTCTGAATATATAGCGACGGTCTCTATACCAAGATCAAGGCATGTTGAGATTATCCTGTTCGCAACCTCGCCCCTGTTCGCAATGAGTACTCTTTTAAACATCGTGCTCTCCTTAGCTGTTATAGAGGAATGTTCCCATGTTTTCTAGGTGGAGTTGTTTCCCTCTTATCCAAAGAGAACTCCAGTGCGCTGATCACCTTACTCCTGGTATCTTCAGGGAATATAACTTCGTCTATATATCCCTTGGCTGCAGCAACGTAAGGATTTGCAAATTTCTCATTATACTCGTCGAGCTTTTGTTTTCTTGCTTCTTCCGGGTTCTGTGCTTTTTTCATCTCGTTCCTGTAGAGAATGTTAACTGCACCCTCGCTGCCCATGACCGCTATTTCCGCCTTCGGATATGCAAAGTTGAAATCAGAATGCAAATGTTTAGACGCCATAACAATGTACGCGCCACCGTAGGCCTTTCTCGTAATGACCGTGATCTTAGGTACTGTAGCTTCCGCATACGCATACATTAATTTTGCACCGTGTTTTATTATTCCACCATATTCCTGGTCTGTTCCAGGCAAGAACCCAGGAACGTCGACGAATGTTACTAACGGAATATTGAACGCATCGCAGAATCTTACAAACCTTGATCCTTTAAAAGATGCTGAAATATCTATACAACCTGCAAGATAATTTGGTTGGTTCGCGACCACACCTACAGGGCGCCCATTCATACGGGCGAAACCTATAACAATGTTCTGGGCGTAGTTACTCTGTACCTCAAAGAAATACCCGTCGTCCACGACGGCAGTAATAAGATTCTTTATGTCGTAAGGAAGTTTTGGGTTCGAAGGAACAAGCTCCCTCAGCTCCATATTTTTTCTGTCAGCAGGGTCGCTGGTCTTATATATCGGAGGATTTTCCCTGTTGTTAAGAGGAAGAAAACTCAAAAGCTCTCGTATCATGTGGAGGCATTGTTTTTCATCATCAGCGACGAAGTGGACAACACCTGACTTAGCCGTGTGCGCGGAAGCACCACCGAGGTCGTCCATAGTGACCTCTTCCATCGTAACAGCTTTAATTACCTCAGGACCTGTAACGAACATGTAGCTATTCTCTTTCATCATGAAAATAAAATCTGTTATCGCCGGTGAATAAACCGCACCGCCTGCACAGGGCCCTAGAACTGCAGATATCTGAGGAATAACTCCGGAGGACTTGGTGTTCCTCCAGAATATATCGCCGTACCCCGCAAGTGAATCTATCCCTTCCTGAATTCTCGCCCCACCCGAGTCGTTAAGTCCGACAACAGGGCAACCGTGGGCGAGTGCCATGTCCATTACCTTGCATATTTTTTCGGAGCAGACCTTACTTAAAGATCCGCCGAGCACCATAAAGTTCTGTGCGAAAACATAAACGGTTCGACCATCGACCTTGCCGCATCCTGTCACTACCGCGTCGCCGGGTATTCTCGCCTTATCGAGGTCAAAGTCGTCACATCTGTGGAGAACAAACTTGTCTATCTCCTGAAAAGTCCCCTCGTCCAGAAAGTACTCAAGACGTTCGCGGGCTGTCATCAAGCCCTTTTCCTTCCTCTTTGCAAGTTTATCAGCGCCTGCGCCAAGTTCGGCTTTTTTGTTACGCTCTTTTAATTGTTCAAAAATATCAAGGTGTTCTGTCATTCTCGCTCTCCCGCTTATATATTAGTGCCATTATCTCTATCCTGAAAAGCGCGAAAAATCAACTCCTAGGATTAATAATAAACACTCTTTTATGAAGTTTTCATAATTACAAGCTGGAACGGATTTTTCAATCATCAAACATAGAACACTTGACTTAGTACTGTAATTTACAGTATAATAAGGAGGATGAATTGGAAAAGATCTACAGGGTTTATAACCCAAAGAGTTGTAGGAAAAAACTCGCAAAAATGCCTAAAGAGGTCCGTATTAAAACTGCGATCTGGGTTAACACTGTTGAATTCAATGGAGTAACCGAAGCAAGAAAAATCCCTGGCTACCACGACGAACCCTTGCAGGGTCAAAGATTTGGGCAACGATCTATAAGACTGAACAGAGGATACAGGTTGATCTACAAAGAAAACAAATCCGAGAAAAAGATTTTTATTTTGGAGGTAACAAAGCATGAGTACTAAAAAATATCTTGAATATGAAGAAACGTCTAAAGTCCTTGAGAAAATCGATGGAAAGGTTAACTTTGGCATGTTCCTGCGTGTCGCGAGGACAACACTGGAAGTCACACAGGCCGAGATGGCACGAATACTCGGTGTCCCAAAAGCCATGGTCTGCGACATAGAAAAAGGGCGTCAATTCGTTAGTCCCACACTAGCGTTAAAGATAGCCAACAAGGCCGGTCTCTCGCCTAAACAGGCTTTAAGACTGTGTTTTCAGGACCAGTTGCGAAGAGCAAAAGCTAAATATTGGGTTAAAGTTGAGGAAAAGTAGTCCAATTAACCCGTTCGCTGCTGCTTTACGTACCGCGCGGCGGTACTAAAATTAACTTGAAAACCAACCCCCGATATAGTAGTAATTAGCGGGTTTTATTTGCGATAACCGCATTAGGAGTTTTAAAATGAAGAAAAAGATCCATCCAAAGTACGAAAAAGTCAAAGTATCCTGCGCTTGTGGGAATGAGTTCGAGACCAAGTCCACAATAGGAACAGCAGAGCTGAAACTTGAAATATGTGCGAACTGTCATCCGTTCTTTACAGGCAAACAGAAACTATTGGATACCGCCGGAAGAATAGAGAAGTTCAACAAAAAATACAGCAGAAAGACCCAGGACGCTGGAACAGCGACACAGGCACCAAAGGCAGCAAAAACTGTCAAAGCTTCTAAGAAGTAACTTTTCTCAACGCATAGATGTTTAGTAAACTAGAAAGCTTATTTAAGCGATATGATGAACTGGAGAAACTTCTCTCTGACGCTACCGTCATAAACGACCGCATAAAATATGTAACACTCAGCAAGGAACGTGCACAACTCAACCCTATCATAGAAAAATATCTTGAATATAAAAAAGTGGCAAAAGAAATAGATGAGAATTCACAGCTTCTTGAGAGCGACGACGAAGAATTAAAGCAAATGGCAAAAGAGGAGCTCGTCCATTTAAAAGAGATACGCCCCGTGTTAGAACAGGAAATGAAAGTTCTCCTCATACCAAAAGATCCTCTCGACGATAAGAACGTAATACTTGAGGTCCGCGCAGGTACGGGCGGCGACGAGGCTGCATTATTTGCTGCTGACCTATATAGGATGTACGCACGATACGCAGAGAGAAATGGATGGAAGGTTGAAATACTGAGTTCCAACCCCATCGGCATCGGTGGATATAAAGAAATAGTCGCTATGATAAACGGAAAACAGGTTTACAGTAAACTTAAATACGAGAGTGGAACACACAGGGTACAGCGCGTACCAAAAACAGAAGCGAGCGGAAGGATACACACTTCTGCAGCAACAGTTGCTATACTTCCCGAGGCTGATGACATAGAAGTTAACATCGCGCCCGGCGACTTACTGATAGACGTCTATAGAGCAGGCGGCGCTGGAGGACAGCATGTTAACACAACTGATTCCGCGGTTAGGATCACTCACCTTCCCACAGGGACGATAGTAACCTGTCAGGACGAAAGGAGTCAGCACAAGAACAAAGCAAAGGCCATGACCGTGTTGAAAGCAAGAATATTCGAAAAGATGCAAAACGAGGCTAACGCATCGCGTGCCAGCGAGAGAAAACAGATGGTGGGCAGCGGTGACCGTTCAGAACGCATCAGGACTTATAACTTCCCTCAGGGAAGAATAACAGACCACAGGATAGGCTTCACAGTGTACAAACTGGAACAGTTCATGGACGGTGACATAGATGAATTGATCTCCTCCCTCATAACCCACTACCAGGCCGAATCACTCAAGAACGAACAGAGATGAAAATAATAGACGCTGTAACTTTTGGGACGGAGGCCCTGCGAACCGGGTTCAGCCGTAATGCAGGTCCTAACGACGAGAGGGAAATAACAAGCAACGTCCACATAATGCTCTCAACCCTATTGAAGATGAGCGTCTCCGATTTGAAGTTAAACTCGAGTAAAGAGCTCCGTAGCGACCAAGAAAAAACATTCAACAGATGGATAGAGCGTCGGCTCGCGCTTGAACCCGTTCAATACATAACAAAGGAAACAGAGTTTTGGTCCCTGCCAATGCAAGTTGGTGAGGGCGTGCTAATACCGAGACAAGACACTGAGACCCTTGTGGCCGAGGTAAAAAAGCATTTCACCGACGATAAAAAAGAGTATCTCTTTTTGGACATGTGTTGCGGCTCCGGCTGCATTGGCATAAGCCTTTTAACGATATTCCCTAACAGCAACGTTGTCTTTACGGATAAATATCCAAAGCCATTGGAATACACAAACAAAAATATTGAACTGCATCATCTAAAAGGACGTTCCACTGTAATTACATCTGACATGTTCAACGATCTTTCGGAAAAATATATGGAAAAATTCGATGCGATAGTATGTAACCCTCCCTACATCCCTGATGAAGAATTAAAGAGCCTTTCTATGCAAATAACCCTGTTTGAGCCTCTCGAAGCCTTAAAAGCCGGGAACAATGGGCTTAAGTTTCACAACATTATAGCTGACCAGGCCTCAAAATACCTAAAACCATCTGCACCATTATTCCTAGAAATAGGGTATAATCAAAGGCAGGAGTCACGGGCGTTATTTGAAAGTAAGGGCTGGCGCGGCTTAAAGGTTGTCAAAGATGTGACGGGCAACCCCAGAGTACTTATAGCAAGACCTTAATGTTATGCGCTATGCTACCGATAAGGCCTGTTGAGGAATAAAACTATGGCTACCAATGACAAAAAGAAAATCCTAAAAGACATCCTGGGCGAGCTTGAAAAGGATAAAAATGTCCCCGAAAAGGAAGACATAACAGGTCTTGAGCACAAAATACCTATAATAGGCGGAAGCGACAGCAACGCTGCTGGCAACACTAGCGGGATAATAAATTTTAACACCGACCCAGATACTGGGGATATTGAAATACCTATACCGGACGGTTTCGCAGTAAGGGAAGATACCGGATATTTTGAGATGCTCGACCCTGGCAAAAAAGAACCTCTTGTAAAAACCGAAGAACTGCAAAAACCTGAAACGAGCCCGAAAGAAGAAGTAACTAGTTCAACAAAATATGAAACATCTGATAAGTCCGAGGCAAAATATCTTAGCAAACTGGAGTTGCTCGAACAAAAACTCCTTATGATGGAAGAAGAGAACAGAAAACAACTCTCAACACTCACTTCACAAAAGACCGAGATAGACGAGTACAGAGAAAAACTCGGCAAGGTCGAGGCTGAAAATAAAAAACTCAGAACAGAGTTGAGCAATGCCGACAGCAACATAAGGATGGACCTTGAGTCACAGTTAAACAAGGCTGCCATAATAGAGAAAAAATATAACACGCTCGCTCAGCATCACGAAGAAGTGAAAGCAAAAGTAAGAAAAGATATTCAGAAAATACGAATGCGCGAAAAGGAACTTGCAAATAAACTTGAGATGATGAGGAACGATAGCGAGACCCTGTTAGCCGCAAAAGACCACAAAATATTACAGTTAAAACAACATATAGATAACCTTGAGTTCGAGGCTGAATCCCTCAAGGAAAAGGTTACTACTTTCCAGGAGCTCGCCCATGAGAACGAGGAAAAGGCAGAGAGGGTAATAAAGGCCCTGAGACTTTCAACCTCGCTGCTCGAGACAGGCTCAAAAAAAGAATAGTCAAATCCTTTTTGTCCTGTAAAATCTAATTTGAAACTTTAAGGAGGATATATGAAAAGTTTTATTCTTTTATTTTCTTTTGTTCTCATGGTCCAAAATATCTACGCAACAGAATTCAAGGACTGCACTTATAAAAAAATAGAGCGCGGTGAAAAAGAATTATTCATGGTCTTTAACTGCGGCAAGAACGATCGGCAGAAATGTTATGTTAATTCAAAACAGGGCGGATATTACGACATAGATGACAGAAGTATATGGAACTCATTGCCACAAAAAGGCTTAACTATAGAAAGAAGTATTGAGAGTGGAAAAGATCAGATAACAAGGTATGAGAATGGCAGGCTCGATGGTTGGTTCGTCGGAGACTGCATAGCAATATATTCTAGCGACAAAATGTACGACGTAGCCAAAGGGAAAATATCCCTAAAGAGAACGGATAATATAAAACTGGCTTTTAAGAACGACCCTGATGTTATAGGAAAATGGGTCGCAGTTGATTTTGTCGAGAACAAGGAAGAATTTAATCCGGACAAAAAACTGCTTGAAGGAGCCTTGTTCTTAAAAAGTATAACGTTCTATCCAAAAGGAAAGACAGACAAACCTTTCTGGACATGGACCAAACACGTCCTTATTCACAGCGGTGACAAGACCGCCAGCGACTATGAAATTACGGACATGGATGAGACAGACTACATGTTCCTTGAATGGAAGAGCGGAGATTACAGCTTCCGCCATGAAAAACCCAAATATTATGTTCTGGAAAGAGTTGTAAAAGAAAAAAAGAACTAAACTAAAACGGTATTTCGTCGTCCGTTATTGTGGGTGCTGTAGTCTCGAACGGAGCAGTGTTCGTTGGTTCGGGCTGAACATGGTCAACACCTTCGTCAGTAGTGGTGGTGGTGCTGGTCTTGTCGGTATTCGAGCCCAAGAATTGTACGCTGTTCGCGATTATCTCTGTGACGTATCTTTTTTTGCCATCCCTGTCATCCCAGTTCCTTGTCTGAAGTCTTCCATCTATATAAACCTGTCTTCCTTTTTTTAAATAATCTTTGCACAGCTCTGCAAGTCGACCCCAAACTACGATCCTGTGCCATTCTGTTCTTTCCTGCTTTTGGCCGTCTTTGCTGGTCCAATTCTCGCTGGTAGCGACGTTAAAATTTGCAACAGCCTGTCCGCCGCCTGTATATCTCACTTCAGGGTCCTGTCCGAGTCTCCCAATAATCATAACTTTGTTAACGCCTGCCATAAGTACCTCCCTGTTGGAATGACCTATTCTTTATTATTTCACGGCTTAATGTCAAGTATAATCTGGTCCTTTAACCGCTCTAACCCTTTAAAATAAAGGGTTTTGAACGTTGAGTCATGTTTTGCCACCATGTAATCAGGCATAACTTCGCAACATCCTTTAAGTATGAATAATCTATTCAACATTTCTTTATGTGGAAGGCAGAGTTTTTCTGAGTCCATTTGTATACCTTCGTACTCAACAACATCTATGTCGATCTCCCGTTCCGCCCATCTTGCTCTTGGTTTTCTTCCAAGTGTTTTTTCTATTTCTTTGAACTTAGCAAGGAGTTCATCGGGGAGAATATCTGTGTAAAGCAATGTGACTTGGTTAATATAACGAGGCTGATCAGTAATCCCTACAGGAGATGTCTCCATTAGAGAAGACGACTTTACGATCTTCACTCCATCAATAGAGGAGATCTTTTCTATAGCTTTTTTTAGATATAGAGCTTTTTCACCGACGTTAGAACCGAGTGATATAAAAACTTTAGCGCCCTCTGACATTTCAGCCTATGTGTTTCTTTCTGGCTTTTTCTATATCAAAATTCAACATCTCCGGCGAGATGAACCCATCATAAGCGACCCTTGCCTCACCCTCTATAAAATGCGATGAACCCTTGTTGGTTAATTTCATAAGCCCGCCCCATGTGTGGACCATCAGAGGGGTTGACACTTCTTTTCTGGCCTCAGCGACTAATGCAGAAGCGATGGCTCCGTTTCCGCTTGAATAAACGAGGTTATTAACCCCGATCTCGTAAGTCGCTATGTTTATGTTATGTGCATCTATAACGTCGTAAAAAGTAACGTCTATACCATCGGGCTGATACTTGGCACTGTTACTTATCATGTATCCTATACCCTTAATATCGACGGTGGATATCTTCTCTACCTTAAATACAAGATGCCTATTCCCGAAGTCTACAAAACTTGTTTCAACCATCCTGCTCTCGAATTGATGAGGGACCTCCAGTTCGTGTTTCATCTCTAGTTTTTGTATCTTGGGTGCCTCAACACTTATGAGCTGATCTATGATCTCGCCGTTGACCACGCCTGCTTTTGTTTCTATCCGTTGTTTGTTGCCGGCTATTTCCTTATCGCTGGCAAAACGAACGACAGCCCTTATGCCATTTGCACTAAAATTCTGTTCGGCTCCGTCGCTGGAGAAGAACTTAACCTGATAGTCCGCAGAGTCAGACGACTCAATAAAACACGCACCGTCGGCTCCTATAGAAAACCTTCTGGCACACAGCATCTCAACTAGGTTGTCCTGATATTCGACGTTAAAGAATTTTTTCCTATTGTCTATTACGATGAAATCGTTCCCCCCCGTACAGACCTTAAAGAACTCAATTTTGACCATCGGTTCCGCTCCTGTCCTGATCCTGTTCTTGGTCTTCATCACCCTCTGCCGGTTCGCTAACCTTTATTTTCTTCCCCTTCTTACCTTTCTTGCCTTTTTTATCTTTCTTCAGACGAGACGACATCTCTTTTTCATCCATAGTGGTCTTCTCTCTTATTGGAGGCAGTGGAGGTTTTTTCACACCACAAGATAAAATAACGACGGACAGAAATATAATAAACAAAAACCTGGTTTGCATAATCTCAAATATTTAACCGCTTTTCTATGTTTAAATCAAGTGGTATGATGCCGCTCGTGGAACACCGTTTAAGGAACCTTTCAAAGCTTGTAGAGGACTACCAGGTCCATGTTCTGGACTTGATACAGTTCGGCTGCACATCTCCTGATGCCAAGGTCAAGGAGCATGTACTTATAAAAACTTTCGTTTCCGTTTTCAAGGGGCTGAAGAAAAAAAGCAACAAGCTCCCGGCACACATGCTTGTTTATTCAAACGCCATTAAAGAGATATTAAGGGAAAAATATTCACACAGGCAAGTTGTCCCGTCTATCAAGAACATCGATAAGGATGTGAACATCGAGGAATTCAATCCTGATAGTTTTAAGAACATCAACATATTTTTAATTATGGAGAATCTCCCGCCGAAGGAAAGGATAATATTATGCATGGCAACGAGACATAAGTTATTGTTGGAGGAGATAGCAACACTGTTCTCCACCACATCGGGCACCATATCATCAACATTACTCCGCAGCAAAAAAGAGCTGGCAAAGAGGATCATACTTTCGTCAGAAAAAAACAAACAAGCAAGGGGCAGCGAATATAAAGAAACAGGAGATTGTTTTTTTATAAAGAACAACGCCCATAAAAAAGGATGGGGCGCCGCAGCACAGAAGCACACATCAAAATGCGAGTACTGCCGTAATTTCTACGGATGGATAAATAAGATAGACGAACTTATCACGCATAAGGAAAAGCCGGTCATCGAGAAAAGCATCAACGCTCACATCTTCGCCTATTTGGACAGGATCCCGTTGCAGAACAGAATCATCAAACTGTCCGTGCTAGTTATCTTTGCTGCGCTTATATTCTCTGTATTCATAAGCCATTATCGCCCACAAAAAAACATCAGTATGCAGTACACAAACACGATAAATGAACAGGTACAGGAGGCTGCAAAGAAAAAGCTAGCTTACAAAATAACGATAGTGGTCCCTGATCCAAAGAGCTGGGGAGAGACGAACAGGAACGTAAAAAAGACGCTGGCTGCTTATCATTTGAAAAAAGCTACCGACATAGAGCTTGGCGTCGAGAACCAAAAAGGCAGCTACTACCACTTCCTCATCCCCAAGGATGAACTAGCACCTTTAATAGAGAGCATAAAGACGGTCATTAAACCTGAGATAAAGGAAGAGGAGGAAATAACAGAGGTCCCGCCAAACGAGGTAAGACTGGAAGTCTGGGTCAACAAACATGGTGTCTGAAATATTCTCCAGAATAGATGGATCAAAAAATGTCAGGTCTATACCACGCGTCGGTGTAGCGCTTTACCTTGCAAGGTCCCAACCCAAAAGCGGGATAAGGGTCGTCATATGCCCCACTGAGGATAATGCAAAAGAAATATACGATCTGGCAAATTCATTTACAGATAAAACGGCTGACCTGATAATGTTCCCTGAGTGGGATTCCAAACCAGAATACCAGAACTCTCCAAGCATCGACGTACAATCACAAAGGTTATCGACACTTTTCAGGATAATGAACAGCTCCGGTAGGCTAACTATATTTACGTCGATAAACGCAATAAGCCAGCACCTGCCTCCGCAAGAATATATAACGGATTTTAGCGACGTAATAACGACAGGCGGTGAGATCGCAATAGATAAACTGGCGGTTGACCTTGTCTCCTGTGGTTATGAAAGAGGAGACCTTGTAGAAGCACCAGGGGCCTTCTCCATAAAAGGAAATATAATCGACATATACTCCCCATCAGAGGTGTCGCCCGCAAGGATAGAGCTCTTTGGCGACGTTGTTGAGAGCATAAAGACATTTGACCCCACCACGCAGCGTTCAACCGGAACATTAGAAAAATTCTTCATAGCGCCTGTGCGGGAAATATCTTTTTCAAAACATAGCGTATCGTTGTTCAAAGAAAAGCTAAAAGAACACTCGGACCAAAAAGGCATAAGAAAGGATGTCCGCTCCAAAACGATAGAACTTATAGAAAACGGCGTCTATCTGCCAGGCGCTGAATATTACCTCCCCTTCTTTTATGATAAGCTTGAGACGTTCTACGATTACGTGCCGGAAAACGCAGAGATAATAAACGTCGACGATTACCTCTTCAATCCGAACATTGTGAACGACAGTACTGTGATCTCGTCCGAGGATGTCCCGTTTCCGCTTGGGTTACTTTTTATAGATCGTGAATCTATATTAAAGACGTCAGAATTAAGAAAAACAAAAAATTTCTACTCCATTGAATTCGAGGATAATTCGGACGGTATATCATTAAAGGACACACTAAAAGAACATTCTTCGTCTAAAAAGGAACTCAAGGACTATCACCTCTCATTTAAGGACATCGGTACCAAAACAATATACACATGCCACACAAAAGCACAGGCTGAGAGATTGTTCCTAATGCTGCAAAAAATAGACAGTACTGCGACATTGGATGACTCGAACACGATAGGCGAGCTCATCGACCATACAGACACAGGCACGATCATTTGCATATCAGATACATTTAGGGGATTTACGATCGTTCCTGCGAGATTATCTGTCATAACCGAGGACGAGGTCTTTGGCGAAAAAAAGAAGGCTTTACAGCCTCAAAAAAGCATTGACGCGTTCCTTGGACTGTTCAAAGAACTGAAAGAGAACGATCACGTGGTCTGCTCACAACATGGTATCGGCATCTATAGGGGACTGAAGAAATTAAAGATAGACGGGATCGAGAATGATTTCTTTCAGATAGAATACGCGGACAAGGATATGCTGTTCCTTCCAGTCTATAGACTAAGCACTGTTCAAAGGTACGTCGCTCAAGGCGGAGCAAAAGCAAAATTAGATAAGCTTGGAGGGATAAGCTGGAGCAAGAAAAAAAGCAAAGCTAAGAAAGGAGCGATGGAGCTCGCCCATAAATTAATAAAGATACAGGCCGAAAAAAATTCACGTCCAGGATATTCGTTCTCTCCGGGCGACGAAACCTTTACCAAGTTCGAGACAGAATTTGAGTTCGACGAAACATCTGACCAACTGAAAAGCATAAAAGATGTCATAGACGACATGGAAAAGCCCCTGCCGATGGACAGGCTCGTATGCGGTGACGTAGGTTTTGGTAAAACAGAGGTAGCATTGAGGGCGGCCTTTAAAGCCGTAAAGGACGGCAAACAGGTCGCGATACTTGTACCGACGACGATACTGGCCTTCCAGCATCATCAGGTCTTCACTAAAAGGTTCAAGAATTCTTCTGTATCCGTAGAGATGCTAACAAGATTTAAAACACCAAAAGAACAATCTGAAACGGTCGAGCGAATACAAAAAGGCAAGGTGGATATAGTGATAGGCACTCACCGTTTATTAAGCCACGACGTAAAATTCTATGACCTGGGGCTTTTGATAATAGACGAGGAACAGCGTTTTGGGGTCAAGCAGAAAGAGAAAATCAGGGAGTTCGCATCAAACGTTGACCTTCTTACAATGACCGCCACCCCTATACCAAGGACGCTGAACCAGACACTGACCGGTTTGAAGGACATAAGCCTGATAACAACAGCACCTGTGAACAGACTCCCTATTAAGACCTTTATCTCAAAGTTCAGCAACGAACTAATAAGAAAGGCAATACTGTTCGAGATGAAGAGGGGTGGGCAGACATTCTTCGTCCACAACAGGGTGCAGGACATCCCTGAATTGTACGACAAGCTCCATGAGATCGTCCCTGAAGCGAAAATAACCATAGCCCACGGTCAGATGAACGATAAAGAACTGGAGAAAAAAATGCTGGCGTTTTATGACAAAAAGGCTGACGTGTTGTTGTGCACAGCGATAATAGAATCCGGACTCGACGTCCCTAACGCCAACACGATAATAATAAACAGGGCTGATATGTTTGGCCTCTCTCAGTTGTATCAGATACGAGGACGTGTTGGACGCTCTCCGCATCTTGCATATTGCTACCTCCTGCTCCCTACGAATTTTACAATAAACCGCCTTGCTATAGAAAGGATAAAGACGCTGCAAAGGTTCTCTGAACTTGGATCAGGATTTAACATTGCGAGCTACGACCTTGAGTTCAGGGGGGCAGGGGAACTTCTCGGTGCATCACAGAGTGGTTTTATAGACGACATCGGCCTTGAAGAATATGTAAGACTGATACAGGAATCCATCCGAGATGTAAAGGGCGAGGGAACAGAACCAGACATAGAGCCTGAGATATCCATAAACACACCGGCGTTCATCCCCGAGAATTATATAAAGAGCATGACACAGCGACTATATTTCTACAAAAAGCTCTCAAACGCAAAAGATATGGACGCGCTCAATGAGGCAGAGGAAGAATTAGTAGACAGATATGGGAACATCCCAGAAGAAACAAGAAATCTCTTTACTATCGTAAAAATAAAACAGTACCTTAAACCTTTAAGGGTTACCTCCGTCAAGATAGGCAACAAAAAGCTGGTATACACCTTTGACAGGACCACCCAGATATTGCCGGAGATAATAGTGGAACTAGTAACCAAGAAGCCGCAAAAATACAAGCTCACACCGGAGATGAAATTGATATCTAATATTAATGACAACGATTGGAGAAGTGCTATAAAGGAAATTAGGGATTTTATATCCCTGACGGGAGGAAATAACTAAATGAAACGGATGTTCTTAACTCTGCTTGTTTCAGGTTTTGTATCAAGCTATCTGCCTGCGCAAACCCTGGCTCAGATTGGACAGGATATAATAACCAAGAATGATGTACTTAAATTCAAGGATCAGCTTCAGGAAGCCCACCTGTACACCAGCTCAATGACAAACGACTTTCTGATCCAGCATCTAATAGATTACAAACTGACCCTAAAAGAAGCACACTCGCAGATGATCGAGCAGGAGCAGGGCGCTAAGGATGCTATGGAGCGTTCATTGTATGCTTATTACCTGAACAAACTCATTGACAACAAATACAAGAACAAGAAGTTCAGCGACAAGGAGATCGCTACGTATTACAGCACCAACCCCATTATGAAGATCCAGCGTCTTGTTTATGCCTTCAATCCTTCGAGCAAGAACAGTATGGAGAGGGCAAAAGCACAGATATCCGTATTAAGAAGCGAAATAAAGGCTAAGAAGATCTCGTTCGATAACGCCATAGAAAGGGTTGCAGACAATAGCCCCCTTGGGCTGTCCGGTACATTCGACAAGGTCGCGCTGTTCGCATTGCCGCCAGCTGAAGTGGTTACAATAAAAGATATGCAGCCGCTGGAACTATCACCCGTAATAACGTTCCCAAATTGTTATGCAATAACTAAGATCCTCAAGATTTATCCTATAACTTCAGAATATGCTGACAGCGTGAACAAAATACTGCGGGACCAAGCTGTGTTAAAAGCCAGGGAAAAATATTTCCAATCATTGAGGCAAAAATATTCGTCCATTATAAAAACCCTTTGATGAGGCTGAATGAAGAAAAAAAAGATACAAGTCATCGTTCTCTCTATAATAGCGGTAGCAATAATCGTGTACCTTATTTACAGAAGCAGCTCGCCGTCACTGAATTCAGATACTGTTGCTATAGTTAACGGCGCACCAATAAAGCTCAGGGACTTTGAGGATCGACTTAGCAGCATAAAAATGACCAGCCCTCCCGACAAAAGCATTAATCTCGCTTCATTAAAGAACACCCTTGTAAGGAGAATGATAATTGAGACGCTGATCATTCAAGAGGCTGAAGAAAACAACATAAAAGTAACCAACGATGAGTTGGACAGATATATAAACAACATAAAAAAGAACTATACACCGGAGGAATTCAATCAGCTCTTATTGAGCCAGTTCAAAACATATGAAGACTGGGTGGCTGAGGTAAGGAATAGCATGTTGGTGGAAAAAACGTTGTCAAAAGAAACAATAGAAAGAATTCATGTGCCCGATCAGGAGATAAAGGAACGTTATGATAAAAATTATGCTGGCAAAACAAGAGAGGCCAAAATAAAGCTCGCTCAGATCTTCACGCGTTCAAAGGAAACTGCGGAAAAAGCCCTGAATGAAATAAAAAGCGGCGTGCCTTTTGCGGACGTAGCAAAAAAATATTCTGAATCGCCTGAGGCCGAGCAAGGCGGGGTAATAGGCTTAGTAGCAAAGGGAAGCGGGATAGAGGCCTTCGACAAAGCCTTTAACATAAAGCCGTCCGAGACATCACAAATAGTACAGAGCGATTATGGCTTTCACATTTTCAGCGTATTGGAGTATATACCTCCTGCTGAGGTTACGTACGAGGAGGCGAAGTCTTTCATTGCTAACGAGATCGCCCACGAAAAAGAGGCAAAGTATTACGAGGATTGGTTGAGCAATAAATTAAAGAGCGTAAAGATATTAAAGAACTCAGCTCTGATAGATTCTGTAAAATAAGGGATGTTGAAGATGAACAGGTTGATGATCATAATAACACTGGCTGTTGGGATAACAGGACCACTCTGTTCAAAAGAGGTCCTTGTTGACAGAATAGTGGCCGTAGTCAACGAGGATGCTTTGACCAGGTCCGACCTAAAGGACTTTGAGAAAGCTTACAAAAATAAAAAAATAAAGATCAGCCCGGATGAGTTCGAGAAAGTAACGTCGTCGGACAAGAACATGCTCGACAAAATGATAGCCGATAAACTCATCTACCAGTACCTCAAGGACAACGACATCCTGAGTTCCAAGGACGAGATAGACGAGATGGTGAGGAGAAGGGCTTCGTCGATAGGGATGTCTGCTATTGATCTCGATAGGCAGCTTAAGTTGACCGGACAAACAATGGACGAGTTCAGGGAAGAAATGCAGATAGAACAGGGCAAGGCAAAGATATTCGAGAGGGAGCTTAAGACAAAAATAACCGTTCTGGACTCTGAGTGTGAGGCATTGTTCAAAAAAGAGTTTAAACAGGACGTTGACGTTGTTGAGTATAAGGTGCAACACATCCTTGTTAAAACAAAGGACAAGGCCAACGAGATACAAAAAAAGATAAAAAGCGGCGTCCCTTTCAACGACCTTGCAAATACATATCACGCCGTTGACCTTGGCTTCGTTAAATCAGGAGACATGATACCGGAGCTTTTTTCTGCAATACAGAACATGAGCCCAGGGGACCTAAAAGGCCCGATACAGTCAAAACTTGGGTACAGCATCTTTAAACTGGACGAACTAAGGTCCGGAAAAAACCAGGAGTATCTCAAGAATAGAGAGCAACTAGAAAGGGTCCTAATAGACAAACAATTTCAGCGTCAATTATCCATGTGGTTAGATGAGAGAAAAGAAGATTCATATGTTAGGGTCTACATATAGTAAATTTGGGGCGATAAAGATCGGGATAACGCAGGGAGAACTCTCTGGTATAGGCCCTGAGATTATTGCTAAGTCGCTAAAGGCCCTGAATAGCGATAAAACTATTGAGCTTTATGTAATAGCAGTAAAAAAAGGCATCAATAAAATAAAAGCGAACTTACGCACGCCTCTCGGAAAACATATACACTTCATAGAACCCGATATTAAGAGCATCCCAAAAAAGATGAGAAAGAGCGATGTACTCATCTGCATCTATCACGCGGCACAGATGGCTTTAAGAAAAGAATTGAACGCAATAGTTACCGCTCCAATAGACAAAAAAAAGGTCGCAGAAAAATACGCAGGGTTCTCCGGACACACAGGATTCCTTAAAGAGATATTGAGAGCAAAGTCAGTTCTAATGTTGATGAGCGCTCCTAAGTTAAAAATAGGTATCATGACCGAACATGTCCCGTTAAAAGACGTCGTTAAATGTGTTACGAGGGAAAAGATAATAAGAGCTGTAAAATTATTTAACCACTACTTGTCAAAGAACAAGCCTAAACCATGCATTGGATTGCTTGCGTTAAACCCTCACGCAGGGGACTCGGGACTCGTCGGAAAAGAGGAGCAGAAAATAATATCCCCAACGATAAAATATCTGCGTACCAAGAGGATAAATGTTATCGGGCCAATACCCGCCGACTCAGCTTTTCTTCCACACATAAAAAATAAATGCGACGGGATACTAGCAATGTACCATGACCAGGGCATGATCCCTGCAAAGATAAAAGGCTATGACAGGCTCGTAAATATAACGCTGGGACTTCCTATAATAAGAACATCGCCGGCACATGGAGTAGCATACGACCTTGTAGGAAAGAACACCGCTTCAGCGAACTCAATGATACGGGCCATAAACCAGGCAGCAGAAATGGCTTTGTTAGAAAGGCTATAATGAGGACCAGAGATATCGTCGTCAAGAACGCAAGGGAACACAATCTTAAGAATATCAATGTTACTATCCCCAGAAAGTCCTTAACCGTTGTCACAGGGATATCAGGGTCGGGAAAATCATCACTGGCATTTGATACTATCTACGCAGAAGGCAATCGTCGTTATGTTGAGTCCTTGTCAGCATACGCAAGACAGTTCATTGATGTCATAAGAAAACCAGACGTAGAGAATATAGAGGGGCTCTCTCCGTCGCTCGCAATAAACCAACGGACCATAACACATAATCCGCGCTCCACGGTTGGCACAATGACAGACGTATATGACTACTTAAGGCTCCTATACGCGAAGCTCGGCGTACCATCTTGCTATTCATGCGGAAAACCCATACAACCAAAAACAGTTGAAGAGATCGTTGGTGATCACAACATGCTCAGCGAGGGAACAAAACTCATTATCTCCTCTCCTGTTGTAAGAGGGAAAAAAGGCGAATACTCAAGCCTCTTTCAGAAATTGAGTTCAGAAGGGTTCACAAAGGTATACATCGACGGGAAATTACACAGCCTTGAAGAACACATAAAACTGGACAAGAACAAGATCCACGAAATAGACCTCGTCATAGACAGACTAATAATAAACAAGACTATTACTAACCGCTTGGCAGAATCCATATCGTTGGCCATAAGGTTGTCAGGTGGTTATGTTAAGATACAAACCAACAATAACGAGGCTGTAACTATTAGTGATAAACACTCCTGTATAGCTTGTGGGATAAGTTACCCCGAGATAGAGCCAAGAACGTTCTCCTTTAACAGCCCCTATGGCGCCTGCCCTGTGTGCAACGGCATCGGTACAGTAGAAAAAAAGACTGGCGACCAGGTAATTTGCCCTGAGTGTAGTGGCGCAAGACTAAAAAAAGAGTCTCTCTCAATAAAGATAAATGACAGATCAATATTCCAACTCAGCACGATGAGTATAAGCGACTTAAGACCGTATATTAGTGAGTTAGAATTCAGTGGGAACAACAAGCTGATCGCGGATAAAATAATAAGGGAAATACTGGAGCGGCTGGATTTTATAATCAACGTTGGGCTGGGATATTTAACACTGAATAGGACTGGCTATAGTCTGTCAGGTGGCGAGGCTCAGCGAGTAAGATTAGCCACTCAACTTGGGTCGGGCCTGACGGGAGTTCTGTATGTGTTGGATGAACCAAGCATCGGTCTACACCCAAGGGACAATAAAAGATTAATAGACTCACTCACAAGATTAAAAGACAAAGGCAATACAATAATAATAGTTGAGCATGACGAGGACACTATTCGGTCTGCCGATCACATAATAGACCTTGGACCAGGGGCCGGCGTACATGGTGGAAAGGTGGTCGCTGAGGGGAACCTCAATGCAATAATAGCAAATCAAAAAAGCCTAACAGGGTTATACCTGTCATCTAAAATAAAAATAGCTGTGCCAGCACAAAGAAAAAAGTCAACGGGTAGAACGTTAACAATAGCTGACGTCAGTACCAATAATTTAAAAGACATATCTGTCTCGTTCCCCATAGGACTTATGTCCTGTGTAACAGGTGTATCAGGGTCGGGAAAGAGCTCCCTCATAGGCGACAGCCTAGTACCTTCATTAGCGAAAGGCCTGCAGTCCAAGTTCAAAATAAAGGGGATTGAATATATAGATAAGGTGATAGATATAGATCAATCACCAATAGGAAAAACACCCCGCTCTAACCCGGCAACATACACTGACCTGTTCCTGCAGATACGAAATCTTTTTGCACAACTCCCTGATTCCAAGGCAAGGGGGTATGGCTCAGGGAGGTTCTCTTTTAACGTCGCTGGTGGAAGGTGCGAAGCATGCGAGGGCGCAGGTCTTATAAAAATAGAGATGAAATTCATGCCAGATGTTTTCGTTATGTGTGAGACCTGTAAAGGTGCAAAGTTTAACAGCGATACACTGGAAATAAAATATAAGGGCAAAAGCATTGCAGAGATACTTAACATGACCGTAGAAGAAGCAACTATATTCTTTAGGAACATACACTATATCCATCACAGACTAAAGACCCTCCACGACGTAGGGCTTGGATATATAAAACTTGGCCAATCCTCGGTTACCTTGTCAGGCGGAGAAGCTCAAAGAATAAAATTATCCAAAGAACTTGTAAAAAGAACGAACGGTAAGAACCTTTACATATTGGACGAGCCCACCACGGGTTTACATTTTGACGACGTAAAAAAATTAATAAACGTATTGCACAAATTGAGGGATCAGGGGAACACGATCATCGTCATTGAACACAACATGGAAGTGATAAAGACCTCTGACTATGTAATTGACTTAGGGCCTGAAGGAGGCGAAGCTGGTGGAAAGGTCGTTGCCATAGGAACGCCGGAAGAGATCGCACTTAACTCTTTATCAAAGACAGGGGAATATCTTAAAAGGAAACTTGCAGGGGGATAAATGAGCGAGATACTAAAAGCGGTGATATTGGGTGTTGTTCAGGGGCTTACAGAATTCATCCCTGTGTCATCAACGGGGCACTTAATAATCGCAGGAAACATGATAAGCTTCAGCGGCGAATTTTCAAAAACATTCGATATAGCAATACAGCTTGGTTCCATTATGGCTGTGGTAATAATCTACAGAAGCAACTTCCGGGAATATATAAAACTGAAACCTAATATGAAGATATTCCCAAACATAATACACATTATGCTTACTATGGTCCCTATCCTTGCAGCAGGATATTTGTTCCACGACTTTATAAAACAATATTTATTCTCGCCGGTAACAGTTGCCTTGGGGCTCTTCGCTGGAAGCATTGTCATGATACTGGCCGACTATTACCAGCACAGAATGAAGTTAGACCAGGAGATAGGATATAAGAGGGCGATATTCGTCGGCATGTTCCAGTGCCTTGCATTGTGGCCCGGCATGAGCCGTTCCGGCGTAACAATTTCTGGCGGTGTAATATCAGGCATGAATTACAAGAAAGCATCTATGTACTCGTTTATATGTGCCGTGCCTGTGATGATAATCGCAACAGGTTATGAACTGCTTAAAACAAAAGCGTCTCTCAACCCTCAGGAACTTTTAATATTGGCCGTTGGTTTTGTGGTTTCATTTCTTGTAGGCTGGGCTTCCATATTATTCCTGCTCAGGCTCATATCAAAAATAAAGCTCACACCATTCGCGATTTACAGAATAATACTCGCAATAATAATACTCAGTTCCTATATGGGATCAAAATCAGCGTAGCTAAAATCTCCCGTCTATTTTATCAGCACAGAACGGGCACTTGCCTTTAAGTGATTCAAGTTTGCCTTCCTTTGCTGTCACATTATAACCAACCCTTTCTATAATATCTTTTCCGCACGCTGCACATTTTGTCGAACAAAGATCATTATTGTCCACGTTCCCCACATAAACATATTTAAGGCCAGCATTTTTCCCGATGTTATAAATATTGATCAGGGAATTAATTTCCGTTGGGCCAAGGTTTTTCATTTTATAGTGAGGGAAAAATCTGCTGATATGCCAGGGAACCTCACTGCCTAAATTAAAAACAAATTTAGCGATATCATCCTGCTCCTCTTTAGCATCATTGATACCCGGAATAACAAGGGTGGTCACTTCAAGCCAAGCATGGCTCTTAGCTATGATCTCAAGGTTCTCTAAAACAACGTCGAGCTTTCCACCAATAATGTTCTCATATGTCGGATGCCTAAAGCTCTTGAGATCCACATTGAACGCATCCATGAACTTTAAGAGCTCCCTCAACGGTTTCTCTTCTATAAATCCATTAGTGACCATAATGTTCTTAATATTCTCCGCCTTTGCAAGAATGGATGTCTCCAGCATAAACTCATAGAACGTCGTCGGCTCTGTATATGTATAGGAAATTATGTCTATGTTTTTGGCCTTGGCCACCTTGATAATATCTTCAGGGAGCAAATCCTCGCCTTTTATATCCTTTGATGGATCCATGACCTGCGAAATATCACTATTCTGACAGAAACCGCATCTAAAATTACACCCCTGCATGGCAAGTGACAGCGTCTTGCTTCCAGGATAAAAATGGTAGAGTGGTTTTTTTTCTATTGGATCTATCATCAGGGAAATGATCTTTCCATAATTCAAAGAATATAATTCTCCGTCGATATTTCTTCTCACCCTGCATATCCCAAGCCCAGAGTCAGGGATAACGCAATTATGCCCGCAGAGTTCGCACTTTACCTTTTTATCTGTAAGTTCACTGAAGAACATTGCTCGTTTTCTTTCCATCTTTCCTCCCTTCAAAAAGCGATGATATCACTTTTTCTGCATTACGTAAAAATACTCTTGGTTACCCGAAGGCCCCTTAAGGGCCGAGGGAATTACTTTAATCACATCAAGGCTGTTCTGCTTAAAAAAGTCCTTCATGTTAGCCAGTAATTCCGTTATGACCTTTTCATCCCTCACCACACCGCCCTTTTGTACGTGTTTCCTTTCAACTTCGAATTGAGGTTTTACAAGTGCTATAAGCCACCCATTGTTCTTTATGTAAGGCAACACAGATGGCACCACCATTTTCAGCGATATAAAACTCAAGTCAAATACAGCAAGGTCAAGCGTGTTGATTGTGATATTTTTTCTTACTATTTCATATTCACTGAGCAACCGAGCATTAATGCCTTCCATCACGAAGACCCTGGGATCGTTCTTAAGTTTGGAATCTATAATTACCCTTCCAACATCTACAGCATAAACAAAAGATGCACCTTTCTTCAAAAGAAGCTGTGTAAAACCACCGGTGGATGAACCTGCGTCGATACATTTAAAGTCTTTTACATTAAGTTCGAAATTCTTGAATACAGATAAAAGTTTTTCCGCACCTCTACTGACATAAGGTTTTGAATATTTAACCCTTAACCCATATTTTTCGAGTTCTTGTTCGGTTATCTTTGAGCCGGCATCTATGGACCTGTCGCCCATAAAAACAAGTCCGCAATTTATAAGTGTCTTTGCATGTTCAGCGTCAGAAGCAAGACCTGTTTCAATTAGTGCCGTAATGATATCTATGTTCATGCCAGTTTATTTAATAGCTCATTGATCTTGTCGCAAACAGCTTTTACATCTATTCCAGAGCTTGATCTCAATTCAGGTTGAGTCCCGTGCCCTACGAACTTATCGTCTATACCAAGCCTGTGGAATGGAATTGTGCAAATCCTGTTCCCGTCCATTATCTGTTCCAATACGCACGAGCCAAATCCTCCGGCGAGGACATTTTCCTCCACTGTAAGTATCGCTGATGCCTTAACAGCCTCTTGCAATACAACATCCTTATCTATAGGTTTAATGAACCTGAGATCATGGACTTTTATCCCAGCGTCAGGGCGTTTTGAAACGATCTCTTCGGCCGCAAGCTTTGCAACGTACGATGATGTACCGATCCCAAATACAGCGATATACTTTCCGTTGGTTTTGTTCTCAAATATCACACGGCTTTTACCATTTACAATATCTACATCCCCTTCATTGAGTTCCCATGACGGCACACAGCCCCTAGGATAACGTATACAAACAGGTGTTTCGTATTTTGAAATAGAAGCCTTGAGCATGGATCTAAGTTCTTTTGCAGAGGAAGGCGCCATTATAGTAAGGTTCGGTACTGCCCTTAGATAAGAAATATCAAAAACGCCGTGATGTGTTGCTCCATCTTCACCGACGAGCCCGGCCCTATCCAGACATAACACTATCGGGAGGTTATTCAATGCAACGTCGTGAATGATCTGGTCGTACCCACGCTGTAAGAACGTTGAATATATGGATACCACCGGCCTTGCACCGGTCTTGGCAAGCCCAACGGCAAAAGCAACAGCATGTTGCTCCGCAATACCAACGTCGTAGAATCTGTCAGGGAATTTTTGTGCAAAACCAGAGAGTCCCGTTCCTTCTTTCATGGCAGCAGTGATAGCGCAAACCCTATTGTCGCTCGAGGCTATCTCAACAAGTGCTTTTCCAAACACCGACGTAAACGTTGGAAGATCGGAATGCTTATTTGTTTCGCCCGTTTTCGTATCAAAGCAACTTATTCCGTGAAAACCCGACGGATCGTCTTCTGCAAAAGAGTAACCCTTGCCTTTCTTTGTCACCACATGAAAAAGCAGTGGAGGACATTTCTCGTCGCCAAGCGGTATGTTCCTGAACGCTTTTATCATGACTTCAATATCATGTCCGTCAAAAGGACCAACGTAACGAAAACCGAACATCTCAAAGAACGCATCCGGTGATATGAGGTTCATCGCCGATGAACGAAGCTTTTTGATCACGCTCACAAGATCAACATGGAATTTTTTCTGGAAAGGTATAGCCGATATTACCGTCTTTATCTCACTCCTCATCTTCTGATAATAAGTACTGTTAACTATATTCCCACTTATAAAAGACGCTATCGCACCAACATTCTCAGAGATGCTCATCTCGTTATCATTAAGAACGACCAACAGATTGCTGAGATTAAGATGCCCAGCATGGTTCATCGCCTCGTAGGCAATACCTGACGTCATAGATCCATCGCCTATGACCGCGATAGAAAAATTATGCCTCCTTAACCTTGCAAGTCCGGCAGCCTCTGAAATAGATATCCCTGCATGGCCTGCCACGAACGGATCGTGCTCGCTCTCCGAAGGTCTTGGGAAACCTCCAACCCCATTTGAGGTCCTTAATCCCGAAAGCTTCCTGCCTGTAAGCAGTTTATGTGCATAAGCCTGATGACCAACGTCCCATATTATGCTGTCAGTAGGACTGTCAAAAACATAATGAAGCGCAACTGCTATCTCCACAGCGCCCAAAGACGATGCAAGATGCCCTCCGCTCTGTGAGACATCATTTATTATCTTGCTGCGGATCTCATCACATAGAGTTTTGAGCTCCTCTATGTTCATCGATTTGAGATGTTTTAATCCATTATAGTTCTTCAGCATACCGCCTGCCTTTCTAGTTCTTCCTTAATTCATTTATGAGAGAAAATTTGTCCATCATCTTTAGAGGGAAAATAGCACCCAAAATACAGATAAGGATCGCCGCTATCACTATTCCTGCATTAAACCACAAATTAATGTGTACGGGAAGGTATGTGTCGTAATAAATGTCTGGCAGCGTAATGAACTTATATTTATCCAAAAGGAGACAGAACAGCGTCGCCAAAATACCTCCCGACACAGCCCCGATGGTCCCTTTTATGATCGCTATATACAGAACAACACCTCTTAGATTTGTTTTGCCAAGCCCTATTGATAAGAGAATAGTAAAATCTTTTTTCTTGGATTCGACCATGAGGACCAGGGATACTATTATAGAGAAACTTGCCACGAGGACAATAAACAACAGTGTAACGAACATCGCCACCCTTTCTAACTTCAGCGAGTATAACAACCGTTTGTTCCTGTCCCTCCATGTCTCAATTTTAAGAGAACCGCCTTTGGACAGTATTTTTTGTATCTGCGTTTTTACCCGTTCAACATTTGATGGGTCCAGACAGAACAGAGCAACACCCGTCGGTGTACCTTTTACAGGTGTAAAATAGCGCATTCCATCTTCGATGTTAACATATACGTATTTAAGGTCCCTCGCATAAGCACCGGTCCTTACAAAATCAACGATCTTAAAACGCCTCAGCTTAGGTGTTAAAGATGAAGCAGTCGCAACATCCCATGCCGACAGAACATCCACCTCATCATTCCTTATGACATGATTAGTGAACCCAAGTTGTTCACCAAAAATTACCTCCCTGTGCTTGGGTCCAGTTACCTTCATCCTTGAGAACGATTCCTCCGAGACGCCAAAAATAACCGCTCCGACGGTGACATTATTAAAATACATTATCGCTTCAGACTCTACAAAAGGGGAAACGGACGTTGTGCTTTTCTTTAGATATTCATTTGAATAAATATCATTAATGATCCCATCCCAGTTCTTTAAAGATGCTGGCGTACTATCATCGGTTATATAGATATGAGGCTGCGACCCTATAAGTTTTTTTATGAGTTCGTCCTCAAAACCATACATTACAGACATGACCGAGATTATTGCGAACACACCTATCAAGACCCCAAAGACCCCGAAAAGGGATATCAGGGGAGATCGGTCTCCCTTATCTTTTAGAAAACGCAGTACCAGCAACTGCTTTATATCCCTGATCATGGCCCCTTTATCCGATAATCAATATCATACGTCAATTGCATTGTAAGGACGGCCATGTTAATACAGTGCTATCAAAGGATACAACAATATGACGGTAGCGGACATACACGTACACACAACTTATAGCCCCGACAGCACTATTACACCCGAAGAACTTTGGCAGAGGGCACAGAAAATAGGGATAGATATAATCTGCGTCACAGACCACAGCGCCTTTGACGAGAACGTTGGTATAGAAAGTTTAAAAAGCAGAGGCAAAAAGCCTTTGTTGATACGAGGTATCGAGCTGGATACAACCAACAGCGAGTTAATAATCTTCGGGTTAAAGAACAACTTCTGGAAGGAACTTATAAATGATATGGGGGTCGTCCCGCCCGTGGAAAAGGTAATAAAAGCTGTTAACGAGTTTAACGGCGTTGCTATATGGTCACATCCTTTCAGGGACTACACCGTCATTCACTACGACACTGATTTCAAAAAAATCCATGGCGTTAATATATTAGAAGGACTTAACGGAAAGAACTCAAAAGAAGAGAACCGTACGGCAATGGAATACGCAAAAGAGTACGGTTATAAAATCACCGGTGGTTCTGATGCGCACAATGTTCACGATATTGGAAAATGTTTAACGCTGTTCAAAGAGGACGTAAGGACAGAAGAAGAGTTCATCCATGCCCTCAAAAGTTCGGATTATGTTCCCATAACCTATGAGGATTTTAAGGGCAAGGATCTGAACCTTATTACATTTTAGCAAAAACTACGACGAGAGCATAAATAACAAGAGATTCTATAAGCGCAAGTGCAACGATCATTGGGACAAATATTTTGTTCTGAGCGCTTGGGTTCCTGCCTATCGCCTCTAATGCTGACGACGCTGTTTTACCCTGAGCGGCAGCACCACCCATTGCAGCAAGTGCAATGGTCAGACCTGCGGCCGCCATCTTTAGCCACATTTTGTCGTCGGCGACAGGAGCAACACCTTCTGCGGCCATAGCCGGAGCAGAAAGTATGAACAATCCCATCACTACCTGACTGATCTTCTTTAAAAACTTCATTCGTATCCTCCTTAAAATTTATTTACTCGTGCGATAATGCCAATGTTAAGTATATCATCGACAAGATCACAAATATCAGCGCCTGAAAAAAACAGACAAAAAGACCCAACCCTAAAAATATGACCGGAACACCTATTGGTGTAAGGTCGGTGAATATGCTCAATATAAGATGATCGCCAGTCATGTTGCCAAAAAGACGAAGCCCGAGTGAAAATGGCCTGACGGCGTTACTTATCAATTCAATGGGGAACATCAGCGGCGATAGCCAGAGTATTGGACCAAGGAAATGTTTCATATAACCAATGCCGTGCTCCTTGAATCCCATGTAGTTATAATAGAGGAACATAAAAACACCACAGGCAAATGTCGTATTAACATTGTCGGTGGGTGGTATAAATCCGGGTATAAGACCAATGACATTGTTCAAAAGGATGAACAGGAATATAGACGCTAAGACCGGAAAGAACTTGATGGCGTTATCCTTGCCCATGGTGTCCCTGGCCAGCGAGAACAGCATCTGTGATAAAAGCTCAAAAATATTTCTCGTGTTGAACCTTTCATCCGGTATTTCAGGGTTCTGTATCTTTTTAAGCTTGTTATACATTATACCGGCTATCAACATGCATATAATGGCGACAAAAGTTGCTGTGACTATGTGAATGTAACGGTGGTCGGCGTAGTTCTTAACGATAGGAATTAATCCGAACCATGTAAAAGGCTCTCCGTGCATTAAAAAGACCTCTCTAGTATTTAACCCTTAACGCCATAATATTAACTATTATCAGCGATACAATAATGCCTAAGACTACATACAACACATTGAATCTGATGACAACAATAACTACATATAAGAGGCCAAACAAAAGCACCGTTTTTAGCACTGTAAGAAGGGCTATGGATAGCCTCTTTTTACTAGCGGCAAAAGAGGACTTGTGCAACCTATATAGAGCGTACCAATTTGCCCCGCCCAGTATCAGCCCGCACATAAAAGACAAAAATTTACTCAAGTATCCTCCTTAGTATCTCATTCTTGTCCGTGACCCACTCAGGGGCCACAAGTCTTTCTTTTGAGACCTCTCCAGTAAGCCTATGGACGACTATACCATGCGGGGTTATTTTTAGCGCCTGTCTTACAAGCTCGATGTACTCATTCATGTCCAGTAATTTGAATTCATGCTCGTTGTAAAGCCTTTCAAGCGGAGTCCCCTTTATTATATGTAGGGCGTGGATCTTATAACCGGTTATACCAGTTTTTAGGAACAGCCTGAAGGAATCCAGCATTTCCTGCTTTGTCTCAGTAGGAAGGCCAAATATTATATGCCCAACAACATCTATGCCCTCTTTCCTGAATTTTGATACAGCGTCAACAAATACCTGAGCGCTGTGCCCCCTGTTCATCCATTTCAGGCTTTTTTCGTGCATCGATTGTGCGCCAAGCTCCACCCATACGTAGGTTTTTTTCGAACACTCTTTTATAAGATCAAATACATCATCAGACACAGCGTCCGGCCTGGTGGATATTGCAAGCCCCACTACGCCCGGGAAGGACAGAACGTCATCGTACATTCTCTTTAGCGTCGGAACATCAGCGGCCGTGGTGGTGTAGGCCTGAAAATAAGCTATATATTTTTTAGATTTATATCTCCGCTGTGAAATTCCTGCCCCTTTAACTAGCTGATCCCTGATACTCATTCCAGTTTTCAACCATGAGGCAGAAGAGCCTGTGTCGTCGCAAAAAACACAGCCATCATTGTTCCCTGATCTATTAGGGCAGATAAAACCTGGGTTGATAGGTATACGTTGTACCCTTTCTCCAAAGAGGCTCCTGAGGTATTCATTCAAAGATATGTATTCCATTTTTATACTCAAAATTCATTATACTGCAGAACGAATTGGACATATAATCTTAAATTATGAAAAAAGTAAGGATCGCTGTGGTCGCTCCGTCGTCCCATTTCAGCAAAACTCTCAAGAACTTTAAAGAAGGTGTTAAAACACTTAAAAAGTCTGGGGCTAATGTTGTTTACACCAAGGCTATATTCAAAAAATATACAACTTTTGCCGGCACGCCGGAAGAAAGGTTTAAAGATCTTTTATCCGCAATAAAGAACAGCGATAATAATATTATAATGTTCCCTCGTGGCGGGTATGGAGTAGCACAGCTACTGCCAATGCTGGATAAAAAGAATATTTCCAAATACATTAAGAACAAACGGATCATTGGCAACAGCGACATAACGGCACTCTTCTGTTTCTTATACACAAAATATAAAAAGGTCTGTTCTTACGGACCTAACATAGCAAGCCCATATCTTAAGCGTAAAAGTATTTTGGATAATATTATTGGGGAAACCACATCAATTAAGCCGATAAAAATAAAATATTTAAGAAAAACGAACAACAAAACAATAGAAGGGCTTTTTTTTGGAGGATGCCTGTCTGTGATGACCAGCCTCGTTGGCACGAAATATATAAAGCCCCTTGATGGGCATATTCTTTTTATTGAGGACGTTAACGAACCCCCATACAAGATAGACAGGATGCTCACACAACTTTTACAATCAGGCATAATAAAGAACATAAAAGCTATCGCTGTGGGGGCTATGGAAAAATGTGACACTCCGCCCTACACATGGAAAGACCCTGTGATGAGGATAGCAAAGATGCTTGACGTACCCGTTATATACGGTATCAACGCAGGACACGGAGGATTTGATCTTGTTTTACCGCTCGGTGCTAAAGCTGTAATAAAACGAGATCATCTATATCTGAAATAGAATGAAAGAACTAAAAGACCTCATCGGTCAGGCGCAAAAAGAGAAAGTTTTTTCGGCGATAGCTATAGAAGTCCTCAAGAATGAAAAAAACGTCCTTTCCTTATACGACGGAACAACTTCATTTGAGAGCGATGATAATGGAAAAAGACCGTCAAAGGTAACGGATGAGCATTTGTTCGATCTTGCATCACTAACAAAGTCACTCTGCACAGCTACTTTATGCTCGATGTTGATAGAGAAAAACCTTCTCAGCCTCGACACAAAGATATCCGATGTATATGGCGAATATGCCCTGAGCTTCAACAAGGAACTGGGCAATATTACTGTAGCACAATTATTGAACCACTCATCTGGGCTAGAGTCATGGTTCCCTGTATACAAAACCGTAACAAGCAGGAGCGACGCTTATATGTTCGTTCGTTCAAGGGGGCTGCATTACAAGACTGGCACAAAGCATGTCTATTCCGACCTTGGGTACATAATGCTCGGTGAAATGCTCGAGATAATAATGGAAAAGAAACTTGATTACCTTTTCGATCACATAACAGGCCCGTTGGAATTGAAGGACATAAAGTTCTTCCCTGTTCAGGAACACGCTGACAAACAGGACGAGAAATTCGTATGTACAGGGTACAGCGATATAAGAGGCAGGATGCTCATCGGTGAAGTTAACGACGAGAACTGTTACACCTTGGACGGGGTGGCTGGCCATGCTGGTCTTTTTGGTACAGCAAAGGATGTAACGACTGTTGCAAAACATATATTCAAGACACACAAGCTTTTGTTTCAAAAAAGTAACGATGGTTCCGAATGGGCATACGGCTGGCATTATCCTACGCCACAAAAAAGTTCATCAGGCACGATGCTCTCGCAGAATTCTGTCGGGATAACGGGGTTCACCGGCACATCCCTTTGGATCGACATGGACAACAATATCATAATAACAATACTCTCTAACAGAACAGTGTCACCCGACTCAATAAAGTTCGGTGGCGATACGGATAAGTTTACCATCCTTCGTCCTAAACTACATGACATCATAATGGGAGAGATACTGAAATGAAAACTATCTACATCGTGGGGATATGCGGAACAGCTATGGGAAACATTGCCATCATGTTAAAGAAAAAAGGTTACGACGTACTTGGTTCTGACTCTAACATCTATCCACCGATGAGTACCGTCCTTGAGAATGCTGGTATCACCATACTAAAAGGATACAACGAGGAGAACATAAAAAAGTTGCCAGACATTGCAATCATAGGCAATGTGGTAAGACGAAATAACCCGGAAGCACAATATCTTATGAATAAGGGTGTTACTTACTACTCAATGCCACAGGCTCTTAAGATGTTCTTCTTTAAAGATAAACAAACTGTCGTCGTAACTGGAACACACGGAAAGACGACCACATCATTTATGGCAGCATGGATGCTTGAACAGGCCGGTCTCAAGCCTGGTTTTTTTGTAGGCGGCGTACCAAAGGATTTTGATGTGATGGGAAGAGAGGCCAAAGGAAACTACTTTGTAATAGAGGGGGATGAATACGATACAGCGTTCTTTGACAAGGGCGCTAAGTTCTTCCACTACGACCCAAAATATCTGATCATAAATTGCATAGAATTCGACCACGCCGATATATTCCCCGACCTTCAAAGCATAAAAAACTCTTTTGAAAAACTCATAACAATGATGCCAAAAGACGGTGTGATAATCTACAATGCACAGGACAAGAACATCCTCGATATAATCGGCAAGGCAAAATGCAAAACAGTTTCTTTTGCTACGTCAGGGGCCGGCGCTGATTACACATTTAACGGCGTGAGAACAATTCATAGTGACCTTAAATTGGGCACAGAGCCAAAACTTGAATTCATTGTACAGAACAAAGGTAAAGCTCATCAGTTCCGGCTAAACATGCCCGGTACACACAACGCAATGAACGCAATGGCTGTGATCGCTCTCTCTCAAGAAATGGGAATAAACATTGAAAAGGTAAAAAAAGCATTTGATACATTTAAGGGTGTAAAAAGAAGACAGGACGTATATGGAATAGCTGGCGGGAGAATAATTATAGATGATTTTGCACATCACCCAACTGCAATAGCCAGCTCAATAGACGCTGTAAGAGATTGGTATTTCCCGCGTAAGTTATGGTGTGTATTCGAGCCGAGGAGCGCAACAAGCAGAACTAACATTTTACAGAACGAGGTGATCGGTGCATTGGGTCACGCTCAAAATGTTCTGATCGCTCCGGTCAACCAACCAGAAAGGGTCGAGAAAGAAAAAAGGTTCGATCCCGAGTTCGTATGCAAGACCCTGAGAGAAAAGGGGATCAATGCAAAGTCTCCTAACAACACAGATGAAATAGTCAAGGAACTCGCGTCAGGTACCTCCAGCGGCGACGTAATTTTAATAATGTCAAACGGAGGGTTTGGCGGTATATATGAAAAACTAATGACTATCTTAAAAGGCTAAACAATGGATTATTTAGTAATAGAAGGTAACAGACCACTTCATGGAACAGTAGAGATAAGTGGTGCAAAGAACGCAGCACTCCCTATGCTTATGGCATCAATATTGTCAGAGAAAGTCACCCAGTTTACAAAAATGCCACGGTTGAGCGACGTAGATTTTGCCCTCAAGATATTGATAGAGCTCGGTGGCAACGTAAGGATGATGCGTGAGAACGGGACCATCTCTGCATATATAGAATTTGGGAAACACATAAATTGTGTCGCGCCTTATGACCTTGTAAGAAAGATGCGCGCATCCATAGCTGTACTCGGACCAATGCTCGCCCGTTACGGGAAGGCTAAAGTTTCGCTCCCCGGGGGCTGTGCAATAGGAGCAAGACCCGTAGATCTACACCTCATGGTAATGGAGAGGCTCGGCGCAAAAGTGGATATTGAGGACGGTTATATAATAGCCGAGGCCGATAAATTAAAAGGCAACGAGATAATATTCCCGTTTGTCAGCGTCGGTGCAACACAGGCCGCAATGATGGCCACCTGTATCGCAGAAGGTATAAGCACAATAAGAAACGTCTCAATGGAGCCGGAAACAATAGAGCTCGGCAACATGTTGAATAAGATGGGAGCAAAAATAGACGGACTTGGGACAGATACTTTGACCATACACGGCACCAACAGTAAAACCCTTCCCGGTGTACTCGGACCTATATCAATACTCCCAGACAGAATAGAGGCTGGTACTTATGCAATAGCGGCAGCAGCGACCAAAGGAAAGGTCACAATAAAGAACATCATACCAAAACATCTGGAGATCATAATTCAGAGCCTGCAGAAGTCTGGCGTCTTAGTAACAGAACACAATGATAGTATCGTGGTGGATGCGACCAACATGAAAAGAATAGAACCCGTCAACATAACAACTGAACCGTATCCCGGATTTCCGACCGACCTTCAGGCGCAATGGATGACTTACATGACGATAGCAGACGGCACGTCGACCATAACAGAAAAGATATTCGAGAACAGGTTTATTCACATTGGGGAATTGTTCAGGCTTGGGGCGAGGATAAAACACTCAGGAAATGTTGCAACCGTGTACGGGGTCAAAAAACTTACCGGAGCCCCTGTCATGGCAACTGACCTTAGGGCATCGGCATCACTCGTAATAGGAGCCTTGATAGCCGAAGGAGCAACGGAGATACACAGGGTCTATCACATAGACAGGGGATATGAACGCATAGACGAGAAATTAAGGGGGCTTGGAGCAAAGGTATCTCGTTTAAAGGAGCTGTGACATGAGTGATTGCATATTCTGTAAGATAATAAAAAAAGAAACACCTTCTAAGATAGTTTATGAAGACACTAACGTATTTGCATTCAGAGACATAAATCCTCAGGCAAAAACACACATTCTCGTCGTACCAAAAAAACATTTATCATCCATTGATGAACTTGGTCCTGCCGATCAAACATTAAATGACATATTCACCGCCGTAAGAAAAATAGCCAAGCAAGAAAAGATTGATGCCTCTGGTTACAGGGTCGTTATAAATAAAGGGCCTGACTCGGGGCAGGCTGTATCCCATCTCCATATCCACATCCTGGGAGGAAAAAGGCTATCGGACAGTATGGCATAGCACTTGCGCTCGGTATAGAACTTGCGGTCGTAGTAGCTGCAGCTGCGTTCATCGGCGTAAAATTGGACACAAGATTAAATATAACATTGTTCGTTATAATACTTCCGATCACTGCATTGATATTGGCAACATACAGAATGTACAACAAGCTTAAAAAGTACGTCGATAAATAGCTACTTGCCTTCTTCTACCATTTTCTTTGCATACAGCCTGAGTGCTTCGGCTTTTGGGATCTCGACGTACATATCGGACAACAGCCTCTGCGCTTTGTTCACGTCATCCTTCACACTATCAACGACCTTGACGGTCTCATTCATGGACTTCTTTAACACCTTTTCTTCTGTTTCATATTTTGCAAAATCCTCTCTAGGCGTCATGTCCTTTCTTTTTTTGTGGTACGCCATCGCTTTGTCTATGGCCTGCATATTCCGGAGTGCGTTCCTTTTAAATGTTTCCATATTCCTTGCTTCATACGTAACATGGTCCAGGTCGGGGAGTAATTCCAGCGGTATAATATTCACTTTCTTGGCGAGCAACTGTCTTATTCTCGACTTTGAGTTATTCATTTCACGTTTGGCCTGTTCAGCCTGCTTCATCATGTCCTTGATATATTCCTTCAGAATATCCTGCCAACCTTCTTTGAGTTGATATTTAATTGGTGTTTTTATATTTTTAAGTTTCAGCGACCTTGGTCCAACTGCTTTACCGTTCGCCGCATACATATAATATATATCAAAATCATTATAAACCTCGTTCTTGTAGTTATAATTGAAAACAAGGATCTCTTGATACTTAGCCACATCATTCATAAAAATTTTGTTCTCTATCTGTAAAATTTGGGCATTGACCGCATCGTCCGTCATTGTTTTCATTAATTTCCCTTTTTCTTCTTGGCTCAAGCACCATCTGCATTGGAGCATTATCTGGTTCGCATAATTCCTGTTAGCGATATCATATTTAGCGGACAGATTGCTGTTCACTTGGTTCCGTTCATTATCTATCATCCCTTTAAGGTACGTGATGGTGGAGTCGGTGGTTTGTGTATATCGTCCACCTGTTCCCGACAAAGTGTTCAGAATGTTTTGCGCATTCGTTGCGCTCGTCGTATATCTGTCGACGATCTTGGTATTATTGCTGGATATTGCCGCCACAAGATCAGAATTATAGCTCCCAATATTATAGCTGTAGTCTTTATACTTATTATTGAAATCACTGGCTCCGCTACCAAGAGAAGATATTTTTGGTGTAGCACTATCAAAATAACTAGCAACTTGCGGATAAGAGAATCTTCCGTCGTTGGGGAACCCACTAGTTTTATAATTGCTGCTGCCAGTACCACTAGTGCTAGCACCCATGCCCGCCCCTGTGCCTGAAGCGCTTTGCGCTGTCCACGTGTCAGAACCATCAGGAATAGTTGTTGTATCTTGTTTTATTGAAGAGGGAGAACCAGAATATTTTGTTGCCATCGCCATATTTAAACTTTTAATGTCACTAACATTTTGATTAAATTGATTCAGGGAATCTCCGCCCCTGAGAGTTGAAACCGTCGCCTCGCAAGACATCCTGCTCTCTGCCGATTTTTTTTGCATACATCCCGTTCCTACCAGACCAAGTATACTATTTGCAAGCGGATATATTGTGTTCTTCATCGTACAACCAAGGCCCTTTTCTACAGGAATTTCAATATGTGTCGGAACGTGCCCTGTACTCAATATCCCCGCAAGATACCCCTCCTTCATACATGTCGTATCACAAGAGGATGGAGCATTATCTATTATTTCTTTGGCTGTATAAGACGATGGAGTTCCGGCGGTAAGTTTGCCTGCTATATTTTTTAACGACGAGAACAGATCCGCTCTCTCTGCATCAGTCGCGTTGCTTAATTGATTATTAAATTCCCTGATAAAAGCATTTTTGTTTTTTGCAGCTACAGCCGAAGTATCCGGATAGTTTGTTGCCTCTTGCAGGCCGAGCACTTCCCTGTTCTTTGCGTTCTGGATATTTTGAGGTTTCAAAACTCCTGCTTCCCAATATGCAAGAAAGAGTTCTGCCAATTTTTTCTTCTTATCGCTCAAAGTAAAAAGGTCAGTCTTGACCTTGTCGTAGTTCTCATACCCAGTACGCACAGCCTGTTCCAAGGGTGCTTGTGTGGCGACATATCCGGCAATGCTTATCCCTTTAGCATTAAATTTCTTTATCGCTCCTTGGATCTTTGTAAGGTTGTCCGCATAAGTTGTTGTATCAGTAAAGTTTTTTAGTTTCTCGTTCTGGTCATTGTATACTGTTGGTGTAGCTAATAGATCTTGGACCCATTTCTCACAGTCAGCATCGCAGCTTACTGCCCACAAATTTAAAGGATTAAGGATAAAGGAACAGATAACAGGAACTAATATTTTTTTAAGCATACAAAAACTCCTCTAGTGTCTATGGTAGAACACTTTTAAGGATTTTTGAACAGCAAGTTTTATCACTACTTAATATTAATATCTAGTCGCGTTTGCTCTCTTGGAACTCTCTCTTAGTGCCAGTGCCAACTTCTTTTTTCTTGGATATCTTCTCGAATTGTCTGCGGTCAGGGGCAGGATTGTTGCTGGCAAGAGCGTCCGCGTCCAATTTGGTTCTCCATACATAAAGCTCATGCATATCGTTGAAAGCAAGGACTTCTTCGTCTTTGTGGTTCTTCCTTTTACCATTAAGTCTGTATTCTGCGTTCTTAGAGAAGTTTGCATAGTCAGCGTCACTCACAAATGCTTTGCCAAAAGATTCTTCGTCTCCGGCAGTGTATGTGACCCTAAGAGCAATAGCTTGTACGAGTTTCTTTTCTTGCTGGTTCTGTGCATAATCCCAATAATTCTTTCTCCAGTCGAAAAGATCGGCCATGTCCGAATGAGCGAATACAGGATCGCCAAATCTATCTGTAGCCGGAACGCCAGGTTCTGTAATTCTTGATTGGGCCTCGGGAGTAAGATGCTTGAACGCATCACTCTCAGTAAGATGTTTTACAAACTCCTGCCAATCATCGCCCCTTGTCCTTAATGCAGCATCCAGCATTTCCTGTTGTTCGTCGGTGTGGTCATACCAAAAATAATCGTCGCCAAACGGAACTTCGTGACCAACTGTAGGGATAGGGGGCGGGCCTGGTTGCTGTGGCGCAGGGTTCGATCTTTCAGATTCTATAATAAGATCCGCGATAGGATCTGCTGGATTCTCAGGCTTATAGTTCCTGTAATATACAGCGTCGTAGAAATTAAAGCCCTTAAGATAGCTAAGCACATGTATCAATTCAACATCGCCTTTACCGTTGATCAAAACATCGGCGAGTCTATCCGCAAAATCCTTATTTGTTAATGGAGCGTCCTTCTTTTGCGTGTCCAAATGAAATATGTTCGCTATATTTTCAGAGAAACTCAAATATGAGGGAGGTGTGTAACCTATAACGGTAGTGTTTTTTATCCTGTTAAAGATAACGCAAAGCTGCTGAATAGTCCTCTCTGTTCCATTGTTATACATACCATTTACATTAGGACTGTTAAGAAACGCTAGCGTGCCCGCTGGTGGAAGAAGAGCGCCAAGATCACTTATCGGAGAGCCGGGGAGGAACGTCGCTAAAAAACCAAAGCATTTGTTCTTTGGATCTTTGGCTGGCGTAATCAAACCGTTCACTAGGCGTTCCTTCATATTACCGACGGCTTTTTCGGCATCTGTAAAACCCGCATCCTGGGGATTCTTGCTTTTTTCAATTTCAAGATTAACTTTTGAATCTATATAGTAACCGATCTGATTGAACTTATCTATCTTTGTGGTCGATAAAAGGTTCTTTGAATCGCTGTTAGCTGCATCCCCGAAACCATATGTTGTTGCTATCGTAGCGTCGTAGTTGCCATTAAGGATAAAATGTAGACACATAAAATCGCCGGCTGCACAAGCATTAGTGAAATTGTCGAACCATAACCCTTTCTGGGTTCCGTCTTTAGCGGAGTTAGCAGCGTTGATCATATCACCTAAGGTCGGGTTCATGCTGTATGCCATCCCCGAGGTTAAAAGTGCTAGAACCAATAACATCCTGATCTTCATTTATAGAGCCTCCGGCATAATAATTAGCAAAATCTCACCTGTTTTTATGCAACAACCATGCCCAAGCCTTAACATGTTGATATTATTAGATTTAGTCGGGATTATAGGTGACAACAACCCTGTCTAGATATTAGACATCTACACAATACATTAACACCATCAAGGCTCCTTGCGACACTAGCAGGCTATGCTTGATAAAGCCGGGGGCTAGTAGTATCTTAGCTGAACTATGGGTAAAGGCAGGTTTATCACTCTTGAAGGAATAGAGGGCGTCGGCAAAAGCACTCACATCAAAATGCTTAAGGAATATTTTGAGAAAAAGGGCATCAAGTGTATTGTTACGCGTGAACCCGGCGGCACGCCTTCCGGAGAGATCATAAGAGGGATACTCCTGCATGAAAACATTTCCCCTATAACTGAGTTGCTATTATATGAAGCGGTAAGGAGCGAACATTTTGAGAAAGTGATAGAACCCGCGCTGAACAGTGGCGCAGTGGTGATATGTGACAGGTTCACCGACGCGACAATTGCATATCAGGGATACGGAAGGGGGCTTGATATTGAGCTTATAAGGATGCTGAATAAACTGGCAACAAAAGGGATCGAGCCTGACCGTACAATTGTTATAGACCTTCCGGTCAAGGCAGCTTTTGAGAGGCTGAAGGAAAGAGGCACAGAGCCGGATAAGTTTGAGAAGCTGGACCACGATTTTTACGAGAAGGTAAGAAAAGGTTACCTTGAACAGAATAAAAGAAACCCTATAAGAGTCATAATAGTAGACGGGACAGGAAGCATGGAACAAACACACAAGAAAATAGTGAGCAGTATTCAGTGATAGAAAAAATAGCGAACAAAATAAAAAAGACCAGTGCATCTTTTATCCTCTATGGGGCAAAGGGTGTAGGCAAAAAGTATACGGTGCTGGAGATCGCAAAGTCGCTGATGTGTAAAAAAACTCCGCCGTGCAACACATGTGATGAGTGCAGAAGGCTAAACAATGGAACGCATCCGAACATTACTTTAATATCACCACGCAATAAAGATATCAGGATAGAATCTGTAAGAGGGCTGCTGGAAAACCTTGCTTTTTCCCCGCCCGAGGCTGGAAAAAGGCTTGTCATCATCGACGACGCACACAGATTGAATCAATCCTCAGCTAACGCACTCCTCAAGGTAATAGAAGAACCACCAAGAGACACCGCCTTCTTTTTACTAACACCAAACCTTCACAAGATGCTACCTACGATAATATCAAGGTGCGAGACAATACACGTCCCTCCTCTCAGCGACGATAAACTCGCAGAGATACTCCAAATACCAAGGACACACCAGTTCATCTATTATGCGAAGGGTAGTGCAACGACACTGAAGTTCCTCCTCGACAACGAGCAGCAGATGCAAAAATTATTATCGTTCGTAGAGGCTCCTAAGAATTCATATCCATTGATAAAAACCATCTCCGACGACCTTATTGATATAATCAAGGACCAGGAAGATATCGACGAAGAAGATGATGAGAGCGAAAAGGAAAACACAGGCACGTTGTCAAAGGCCAAGGAATTAGAGAATTTTGAATACATAACAGCCTTAATGTTACTAGGACTTTTAAGGAAAGAGGACAAAACACTTACGCCGTATGTAAATAAAATAAAGGACACTGCTAAAGCCGTATATTCAAACACTCCTTATTCTACTGTGCTTGAAAATATGTTATTAGAGTTGGCTGGGTCCTAACAGGAGAAATAAATGGAAGAATTCATAACAGTAGTTGGTGTCAAGTTCAGGGATGCTGGACGAATATATTATTACAACACCGGCGGTATAGGATTAAAAAAGGATGACAAGATCGTCGTTAACACACCTATTGGTCTTGAACTGGGAATAGTCGTGATATCACCGACGTTGGTCCCAAAGGAAAAAGCCCACGCTTACAACATCCTTGAGCAAAAGATGGATAATGATTACGTGCTTGGCAACCTTTCACCGGCGACGCTGGATGGGAGCATTGACAGCGAACCAAAGGTCCCTGAACAACTTGAGATCGTAATAAGAAAAGCCACAGAACAGGATCTAAAGGACCGTGCGGCGAATGAAAAAGAGGCTGCAAAGGCCAACGACCTCTGCGCAAAGTTAATAAAGGACAAAAAGCTCCCGATGAAACTGGTAACTACGGAACTGACCCTTAACGGCAAAAAAGCTGTCTTCTATTTTACGTCGAATGGCAGGGTCGACTTCAGGGAACTTGTAAAAGACCTGCTAAAGGATCTAAAGCTCAGGATCGAACTAAGACAGATAGACATGAGGGACGAGACAAAAATAATGAGCGGCGTTGGTCCGTGTGGTAACAAATTATGTTGTTCGTGTTTTCTTAGACAATTTAAACCAGTCTCTATAAAAATGGCAAAAGAGCAGAACCTCGCGCTCAACCCAACCAAGGTTAGCGGCGTATGCGGAAGGCTCTTATGCTGTCTAGCCTACGAGGTTGATACATACAATGAGATCAAAAAAGACCTACCGAAGGTTGGCACTAAGATAAAAACCGCAGAGGGTGAAGGAAAGATATTCAAGGTGGATATATTCTCAAGCAAGTTGGATATTCTCCTCGACTCAGGAGAAATGATAAGGATTGATGCTTCGTCGATAAAAGAACTTGAAGGGCCAAAGAAGGGCGTTGAAGTGCCGGTTGCTTCAGATATAGCAGCCATGATAAAAGAGGCTGCGCCTGAAGGTTCAGAGGAAGAGCTCAAGGCGTTGGAAGATCCAAAAGAGGTCATTGACATAAAAGATACTTTCATGAAACCTGCTTCGCCTAGCCCTCAACAGCGTCAACATCAAGGGCAACACCACGGTCAACGACCTTACCATGACAAGCGCGGTGGCGGCGGCGGATATAAACCAAAAAAGCCATGATACAGTTCGTAGACACTCATGCACATCTTGATTTTGAATATGACGACGGAAAAACCACTGCTGACATCGTAAAAGAAGCAAAAGAAAAGAACGTAACCCGCATCATCACAATATCGAGCGACCCCGGTTCAATAAAAAAGTCTTATGAACTCGCACAGACCTTTGACAATGTTTATCATTCAATGGGCGTTCATCCACATGAGGCAAAGGACCTTAATTCAGATATAGAAGAAGAGATAATCCGTTTAAAAAACAAAAAGACAGTCGCTGTAGGAGAAATAGGGCTTGATTACTTCTACGAGCATTCTCCAAGGGAAGTCCAGAAGAAGGCATTTGTCAGGCTGATAAACCTCGCACAAAAATTAGATCTTCCAATTATCGTCCATGTGAGGGACGCAGATAAGGATGCCTATGAAATATTAAAGAGCGAATACAACAACATGTGCAAAGGCGTTCTGCATTGCTATTCTGGTGACAAAGAACAATTAAAAAAATATTTGGATATGGGAATGTTCGTTTCTTTCACCGGTACGATCACGTTCAAAAAGGCCAACGCTGTACAAGGTGCTGCAATATACGCACCCAACGACAGGATCATGCTTGAAACAGATGCTCCGTTCCTTGCACCTGTGCCATTAAGAGGAAAAAAGAATTATCCCTGTAATATTCCTATCATTGCCCAAAAGCTTGCAGAATTAAGAGCCCAAACGCTGGAGGCTGTGGCGTCATACACCACGACTAACGCCGAAAAGTTCTTTTCGCTTAATTAACAGACTTAAGAAAATTAAAAACAGACAAGGCGTAGAACGCAGCAGTTTCTGTCCTTAAAATACTGTCGGTCATTGAATAGATATCAAAATTACTTTTCTTGATAAGAGCCAGTTCGTCATCAGAAAAACCGCCTTCAGGGCCTATCAGGAACATGCAATCACTACTTTTATTCAATTTCATCTCAGAAACAGGTCTCTCATTAGGATGAAAAGCTATCTTGATCCCAACATTTTTTGATCCGCACACCGTCTTTAGGTCAGACACAGGGAGGACGGTACATCTAAACACCCTCTTACATTGCGACAACGACTGGTCGGCTATTTTTTGCCACTTGTCACAAAGCTTCCCATAAGAGTCCTTTACAAAAGGACGTGAGCGTTCTGTGTGTAACGGTATTATCTCGTCGACACCAAGCTCAACAGCTTTCTCAACAAGAAGGTCAAAGCGTTCTTTTCGTATCATAGATACCGCAAGACATAATTTTTGAGCAGGCCTCTTGACTGTAGTTCTTTTTATCTCTTTAAATTCTTTCTTTTTACCAGAATTGATGATCTTGGCTTCAATAATAAGCCCCTGTCCGTCTATGAACTCAACAGAGTCATCCTCATCAAGTCTTAAGACATCACTCATCCTGTGGAGTAATTCCTCGTCAGGCTCTATAGTTCCATTTACTAGCAATGAAGGTAGAAAAAATCTTCTCATGATCTATTTGTACGCTTTAAGGATGTTTTCAATAATGCCACTGGTCGATATCCCGGGCATAAGCTCTATAAGCTTAACGGCCCCGCCATAAGACTTCACAAATTCCTCGCCTACAACGCCCTTATCCTTCCAGTCCTCGCCTTTAACAAGTACGTCGGGCTTAACCTTCTTTATAAGTTCAAGCGGTGTATCCTCGTTGAACACGGCAATGTAATCTATTGAGCTTAGCCCTTCCAATAATCTAGACCTATACCGTTCCTCAACAACGGGCCTTTTACTTCCCTTTATCTTTTTTACGGAGGCGTCGCTGTTCAGCCCCACAAAAAGTACGTCGCCGAGTTTTTTTGCTTTTTCCATATAATCAATATGGCCGGCGTGGACGATATCAAAGCATCCATTCGTGAAAACGATCTTTTTGTTGTTTTTTTTTAGTTCAGCGATGATCTTCTCTAAGTTGTTTTTTTCGATGAGTTTAGCCAAGATTAACTAGCCTTGTTTTAGTTATATAGTTGTGAAGTCCAAATAGTCCAAGAGGTGGGATAAAAAACAATACCATCCGTACCATAGTCCTTAAAAATGATGGTTTCTCGTTACGTTGGTCGACGACCTTGATGTTAAGGAGCATCTTCCCCGGTGTCTGCCCCATGAGGCTCTCAAAATAACTCACATAAAGAACAAAAAGTGCCCCGTAAAGTATAGCTATCCACGTTGTACCTGTATTAACAAAGTTAACGCCCACAAAATACGCCGCTGTAAAAATAAATCCAGCGAGGGTGATACCAACAACACAAAGGTCGGTGCAAAAAGCATAGGTCCTTCTCACTATTCCTGCTGTTGAGGATGCGTCCATAAGGACCTGCATGTTCTTTGCAGGTCTGGCGTTCATTGTGAACTGCTGAGTCTTCTTCATTGTATACTCAGCCCTTAGACGAGCTTTGTCCTCTGCGCTCACGGTGAACCTATCTATTGGTGTGGAGAGTTCTGGGTCTGCCCTATATTCGCTGAGCCTTCCCAATATCTTGTCTATTTCCTTGTCACTAATGAAACTTGTCTCCATGAACGGGATTATATAGCAAAACAACACCGGGATTCAAGAAAATATTTTGTGGCTTAGAGTTTGCTGACAACGCCAAAACGCTGTATATTAAGGGTTATGGGCGCTAAAGAAAGAATAAAAGAGCTGGTCGATACGCTAAATAACCATTCATATCGGTACTATGTCCTGGATGATCCGGAGATAAGCGATGCCGAATACGACACCCTTTTTAATGAGCTCAAAAAGCTAGAGGAAGCAAACCCGCAGTTCATATTGGATTACTCTCCAACGCAAAAGGTCGGTTATAAAGTGTTAACTGACTTTGAAAAAGTAAAACACAAACACCCCATGCTCTCCCTCGCTAACGTATTCACCTACGAGGAGCTCTTAGAGTTTGATGAAAGAGTAAAAAAACTCCTCAGTGACAATAAAAATATAGAATACATAGTTGAGCCAAAGCTTGACGGTTTGGCCGTCGCAATAAGATACGAGAATGGAGTTTACTACAAAGCAGTAACACGTGGCGACGGTGAAATAGGTGAGGATATAACAGAGAACATAAGAACGCTCAAGAACGTCCCATTAAAATTACGCGGCAGTGATTATCCTGAACATTTTGAGATACGTGGAGAGGTTGTCATACCTCATAGCGAATTTGAGAAACTTAATAAGCAGAAGGCGGCTAGTGAGGAGAAACTCTTTGCAAATCCACGCAACGCCGCTGCTGGAAGCATAAGACAACTCGATTCAAAGATAACGGCACAGAGGCCACTATATTTTTATGCGCACAGTTTTGCTGATGAGGAATTGTTCACTTCACATTCTGATGCACTAAAAAAAGTTAAAGCATGGGGATTCATGGTCCCTGAAAAACTTTTAATAACCAAAAACGTAGAAGATATAAAAGAATTCTTTGACAAGCTCATCGAGGGTAGGGACAAACTCCGTGTCGGAATAGACGGTGTGGTCGTAAAAGTAAACGACTCCGCGCTTCAAAGGGAACTCGGTTACATTGCGCGCTCCCCGCGCTGGGCCGTTGCATGGAAACCTCCTGCTCACACAGCAATAACAACGGTAAACGAAATAGTCGTACAGGTTGGGCGTACAGGGGTTCTCACCCCGGTAGCGGAATTAGAGCCTGTGGAAGTTGGCGGGGTTGAAATAAAGAGAGCAACACTTCATAACGCCTCCGACCTTGAGAAAAAAGATGTAAGAGTTGGAGACACCGTCCTAATTGAAAGGGCCGGTGACGTGATTCCATCTATAGTAAAGGTCATCTTTCATGATAACAAAAAAAGACATCATTCGTTTAAATTCCCGGATTACTGTCCTGATTGCAACACGAAGATCATCCGGGATGGTGTTAACTTCCTGTGCACTAATAACGATTGCCCGTCGAGGATAAAAGAGGCTATAAACCACTTCATATCACGTAATGGCATGAACATAGATGGTATGGGTTACAAGCTCATAGAACAGTTAGTTGACAAAAAACTTGTAAGATCATTCTCGGATCTTTATAAATTAGACGACCAGACGCTGGCCGTGCTTGATCGTATGGGAACTAAAAGTGCAAGTAACATCATGACAGCATTAAACGATTCCAAAAATGTAAGTATGGAAAGATTCATAAACGCATTGGGGATAGACATCATTGGGCTAGAGAACTCCAAGGAACTAATGAAACGTTTCCATTCTATTTTAGACTTGTTCTATATAAAGCCGGACAAACTTGAAGGCATAGCCGGCTTTGGCCCCAATATAATCGAGAGCCTTGTTAAGTACTTCAACGACGAGAAAAACATAAAAGAAATAAAAGAGCTAATTGCACTCGGAGTAAAGCCCAAAAGAACAGTTGCAACTACAGGTACAAAATTCCTAGGAATGACCTTTGTAATAACCGGTTCTTTTGAGAACATGACTCGCGATGAAATAACAAAGTTCATAGAATCGAACGGCGGCAAAGTAACCAGCAGCGTAACAAAAAAGACCACATACCTTGTACTAGGAACAGACCCAGGCTCTAAATTAGATAAAGCAAAAGAATTGGGCGTAAAAACAATTTCTTTGGAAAAATTAAAGGAATTGTAACCGTTTTAAAGTTCTCTCTTTTCCCATCAGCGACATTATCTCGAATATCCCCGGGCTCACATCAGTACCTGTAATAAGGACGCGTACGGCCTGGGCGAGATGCTTGAGCTTAATATTATGCTTCTCTATCAGCGTGGTAAATATCGTTTCTATCTTATTGATATCGTCAAAAGAAGAGAGCTTATTAAGTTCATCTACGAGTTCTTGGACAACCGGTTTTATCTCTGGAGTTAGATGTTTTGCTTTGGCTTTCTCGTCGTATTCAACCGTATCTTTTAAGAAGAACTCCAGTCCCTTATAAACATCCCCTAACATCTTTGAGCGCTCTTGTATCATTGGTAAGAGTTTTTGTACGTCGCTATCAAATAATCTCTTCTTATGTTCTTCAGGGACAAATCCCTCGGAGACAACACGTTCAGCTATTTCTTTTGGAGGCATCACCTTTATATAATGAGCATTGAGCCAATTCAATTTTTCCAGGTTCAATACTGCAGCAGAACTGCCTATTGAATTAGTGTCAAAGAACTCTATCAATTCATCTTTAGTAAAGATCTCGTCGTCGCCGTGCGACCAACCCAACCTTACAAGATAGTTAAATAATGCTTCAGGAAGATAGCCCAACTTTCTATACTGAGTAACGGCTGTAGCACCATGACGCTTGCTCAGTTTCTGCTTATCAGGGCCAAGTATCATTGGGACATGTGCAAATATCGGAGGCTTTAAACCAAGTGCTTCATATATAAGTATTTGTTTAGGTGTGTTGTTAACGTGATCATCCCCTCTTATAACATGAGTTATATTCATTTCTGCGTCATCAACAACGACGGTGAAATTATATGTTGGTGATTTATCTGACCTTGCAATAACAAAATCCTCTATCTCTTTGTGGTCTATCCGTATCTCGCCAAGTATCGCATCGTTAAAAATGGTGACACCAGATTCTGGGATCTTAAACCTAACAACACCGGTATTTGTAGGGCACCTTCTGCATTTACCCCCGTAAACAGGTTTTCTTTTTTCTGCTGTTGCCTTTACTCGTTCAGCGTCTAATTCTTCCTTAGAGCAATTGCAGTAGTAAGCGTGTCCAGAAGCTAAAAGTTTATCTATGTATTGTTTGTATAGTTCTGTCCTCTTTGATTGATATATCGGCTCACCGTCGTAATCCATGCCGAGCCAGTGCATGCTCTCGAGTATCTCGTCCTCATATTGTTTCTCTGACCGTTCAATATCCGTATCCTCTATCCTGAGATAGAATTTACCTTTATGATGCCTTGCGAAGAGATAATTGAATATAGCTGTCCTTGCTCCACCTATATGGAGAAAGCCTGTGGGGGAAGGAGCAAACCTGACGACAACATTCGACATAGTAGAAAATCAATATCATGCAATTGAAAAAGCAGCAATACTGTTATAGGATATAGATCATGGGCGTAGAAAAAAGATATTTCCTACATATAAAAAAGCACAATATCGGCCCCTTAAAGTTCGAGGATATCGTTATCAGGATCAAAAAAGGAATGCTTCATGGTAACGACTATATATTCGCAGCAGGAAGCAAGTCGTGGGCGAGGATCCGTGATCACAAGGAATTTATGGACCTTACCAATGATATCTCTTCCAGTGAAAAAAAACTGTGGTATGTAAGGAAAGACAGGGACAATATTGGCCCACTTTCACAAAGAGAAATGACAAGATTGCTGCGCAGCGGTTACATAGATATAAGTGATTATGTATGGAGAAAGGGTTATAGCGGCTGGGTACAGATATCGTCGTTGGGAGGAAAATGATGGGAATAGGATCTGTTTTTTATATTTCAGTGATACCTCTGCTTATTATCAACGGTGGGTTCATCCTGGGATACTTTGTTTTTCTTCTAGCCGGTAAGAATAAAGTTCTTCACGCTGACCTAAAAGATAAGAGTGAATCAAAATTATTATTCACCTCTTTAAAGAACTATTGGTTTACCATAACAGAGCCATGTGTTCAGAAGCTTATAAAACTCGGGATAACCCCAAATATGATAACAATGTTAGGCCTTGTGATCAGCATAACGGCAGGGGTTTGCTTCGGTCTGAAGAGTTGGGGGCTAGCCGGCTGGACAATGGTAGCAGGTGGTGTTTTTGATCTCTTCGACGGGAGAGTGGCAAGGGCCACCAACAAAGTAACCGTAGCAGGGGCTTACCTTGACGCAGTAACCGACAGGTACAGCGACGGTGCAATACTTGGCGGTCTAACATGGGCGTTCCATGATCACTGGTTGTTGTTCTTTATAATATTAAGCTATATCGGCTTTTACAGCGTGAGCTACACAAAGGCGCGCGCAGAGGCATTCGGAGTAAGATGCGATGTTGGAACCTTTCAGCGTCCGGAACGAATATTCTCTCTGGGAATGTGCGCAATATTTTCCCCAATAGTGTCCTACTATTTCAACATTGAGCCGCCCATACTCATCTATGCTGTCATTATAGTGCTCGGGATAGGCACATTAATTACGTCGATATACAGGATAAACTACACGTTTAAAAAACTTTAGCATGAAGAGAATAATGAAAATATTGTTCCTGCCTCCCATTATATTCATCGTCTACAAACTATATATGTTAACAGTACGATTCAAAGAACCACGCCTCCCTGAGAAGATAACGAACAGGTTGAAGAGCGGAGATAATTATATAGTAGCGCACTTCCATCAGGACGAGATAGCCCTCATACAAAGGAGGACAAACTCCAATTACTGCGTTATGACAAGTACCAGTACCGACGGTGAAGTAATGAGACGGTTCCTCACAATGCTTGGGTACAAATGTGTAAAGGGTTCCACATCCAAAGATGGAACAAGGGCGTTACTTGAACTAATAAAACTGGCAAAGACAAAAAAAATGAATCCTGTAATGGCTGTGGATGGACCTAGAGGGCCGATATACAAGGTTAAAAAAGGCGTTATCATCCTCGCAAAAGAAACGCAGGCACCAATACTCCCTGTGTGTGTACAAATAAACAGGGCTTTTTGCTTTAACAAAAGCTGGAACAAAGCTCTGCTTCCTAAACCATTCTCGACGGTAAATATAAAATTCGGTAATGTAATAGACGTTCCTGCCGACATAGAAAAAGAAAAAATAGAGCTCTACGCCAACATCCTAGAACAGGAGTTATTGTCGCTTAAAGACCGATAGTTCTCTTAATATGGTCTATGTTTGCCTCTTTGACTGGAGTAAGTTTTGTATTCTCAGAAGTTTTTCCTGGAACATTCTTGTCATCGTCAATTTTACCTTCCGGTTTGAACGAGACGCTGAATAGTTTATATATCTTAGGAACAAGTTTAGTATTTATAGCACCAACAGCTTTTTTCCCGCTGAAAGCGACCATTTTAACATACTTATTTTGGCCTAGGATATATGTATCATCGACATCCCCGTATTTAAAATTTATTTCATCACCTAAGTTGAACAAAAGGGATTCAGATGTTTTTCTCTTATACCTTATAATAAAATCTCCTTTTGTTGTTACTGCGGAGAGATCATTGGACCTTACTGAGATCGCCTGCATTCCTCTGTACATTAAAGCACCGTACCTTATCCACAATGTTGAGAGTTCGTCCCTGTACCAGCTCAAGACAAAAAGTGTTTCGGGGGACACATATAGCGAATCCTTGTTATACATTATAAGTTCACAATCTGAATCTATGCCCACTTCAACTTCGTCACCCGAATAGATCTGGTAAGGAATGTTTTTTACGTCAAGTTTTAGTTTTTTGTTCCCGGAGTAAACAGACACATCTTTCCCTCTGATCACCACTATGCTTGCGATAACATCTTTTTTTGCATCGACCGGCTCAATGGCAAAGGCTTGAGGAAGAAAAGTGGTAATAAAGAACAAGGCCAAATAATAAAGCATTGTCGTCCTCCGATTTTTAGTATAACTTTTTTTACATGCCTGACAAGACTTCGTTAGAGATTGGCCAGAATTTTATCATCGGGGTGCCGGATACGGCCCCGTCGGATGACTTTTTCAAGTTCGTTAAGGATTACAACATAGGCGGGGTACTCTTTCTGGGGAAAAATTACGATTCCATTGAGAACCTCGTCAAGACGATAAACAGGCTTCAGGACTGCTCCTCTGTCTTTCCCCTGTTCACATCCGTAGACCATGAGGGCGGCCGGGTACAAAGGTTCAAGCCCCCTTTTACTACGCTACCCTCTTTTAGGACGATCGCAGAAACAAAAACGGCTAAAGAACTCTTTGAGATATTTAACCTAGTGTCGAGGGAGCTTTTGTCCTGCGGGATAAATTTCAACCTTGCACCGGTCGCTGACATGACCGATGAGACAGGTGGCGTAATAGGCGATAGGTCAGTAGGAACGAACATAGAAAAAGTCGAGGAAGTCGTAAGTGCTAGTATCAGAGGGCTTGTCAAAGGCGGAATACTCTGCTGCGTAAAACATTTCCCGGGTCATGGGTGTACAACGATCGATTCCCACGACTCACTACCTGAATCAGATAAAACTCTCGACGAGTTAATGAAGTATGAGATCCTTCCATTTAAAAGAGCAACTAGGGCAGGCGTACATTCAATAATGGGCGCACACATATTATTTAAGAACATTGACTCACTCCCCGCATCGCTCTCCAAGGTATTCATCCAGAACGTGATCCGACAGGAGTTCAGGTTCATAAAACTTGTAATTAGCGACGATATATCAATGGGCGCAATATCAAAACATTTCTCGCCGGAGGAAGCAAGTGAACTTGCTATAAGAGCAGGTAACGACTTATTGATCTATTCGTCGTCGGACATTCATCATCTTGCGAACTTGATCGACGAATTGGGGAACAAAGCAGCGTCAGACCTTGAAATAAAAAACAACTTTATGGCTGCTGGGGCAAGAATACGGGAAATAAAAAAGCTTATACCGAGAGGGAAAATAGACGCTGGTAAAGCTATTGATTTTTTGAATTCAAGTCCCCTGAAACAGTTCATCTATTGATATAGATACTCGATCCCTACTCCAGATATTACTTCCCAGTTTTGAGATACAAATCCTTTTCTTGCTGTCGAGGAAAAATTTATTTTCATACCAAGTCCCACTGGTCTATACAAGCTCAAACCGAATTCATAGGTCGAGGAATATCCATTTGTTGAAGACACCAATCTCCCTGGCGCCGCTTTAAGGCTTGGCCACAAGAACCATAATTTCCACGGGAGGTTCATTTTTGCAGCTATTCTGTAATGCTTGAAACTTGATATCGAGCCTGAAGACGACATATACATCAACGCCGATGGTTCAAACCGTAAAGATGTTTTTCCAAATACGTGATAAGAGTACAGCTTAAATTCTACGCTCTTGCCAACAAAATCACCCAATGCCCCACCATTACCATTATATAGCCTGAAGGGGATCTTCAACCCCATTGCCCAATTGCTCGTAATGCTTTTATCAAAGCCAGCCTCTATCACTTGCGCACTGTCTATCTTTCTGAATGATGTCCCGTCTAAGAGGTCTACCTCGTAAGCATATCTAAGCAACGCCTCAAAAGTCCTTTTCTGGTTGTAGAATTGGAAATTCATTCCCAATGCGTGACCTTGATAATCGGACGAGCTCAGTTGAGTTGTCAAAGCAAGGTCGGTCTTAAACGCATAACTTATGAATAATGCAAAATTATCATAGATCATAGGCGATACACCCAAGTCCAATAAAGCCTGCCCCACGCCAGCCTTCCTCCCAGTATCAACACCGAGGGTGGGTATTCCCTGAATAGGGTTTATGGTCCTCCTCGACGAATAGAGAAGATTTATATAAGCCTCAACATTATACCTGTTCTTATATCTAACAGCGCCGCTCTGCTGATATTCTTTTATGGCGTCTATATAAAGCCGGGCCTCCTGTGATATTTGGCTCTTGTCCTCCAGAACTTTATCAAAATGGTACTCGGCGGAATCAAAAGACCCAACATCATTGAAACCGTCCCTGTACAAACATACCCCTGAGTAGAAATGAGCGAGGTTCGTATAATCGCCTTGCTCCTCTTTCAATATGTTCACAAAAAATGGCAGGGCTTTATCGCAGTTATCTTTTACAAGGTTTATGTATCCTGAGTAGTAATAAGACGCATCCACTTTTACGCCGGCAAGAACAGCCTTGTTAAATTCATCCAAGGCTTCGTCGTAGCGTTTCATCTCATAATAACTCACTCCGAGGTAATAATGGTATTCGTCGTTATCCGGTTTAAGTTTCTCATAATCCTTATAGACGGTCACAGCCTCAGAATATTTCCCGGTCTTCAAATAGACAAAACCCAAAAGAGATAACACGTCGTTACTGTTGTCCACGCCGCGCAATCCCTCAAGAATAGCACGTGCTCCTTCAAAATCTCCTTTTCCCATAAGGGAGACCGCTCTAGCTTTGAATGTTTCAGGACGGGGTTGTCCATATACAGGGATACTGATGGCAAACAGTAAAAGAAGGAATATCCTCACTGGTTTAACACCTCTATCACACCCTTGCGTCTTAAACCTATAAGTGCATCCAGTATATCTACGTCGGTGTTGCTGTTGTAATTTAGGATATCCATTACATTGTTCTTTTCAACCACGGTGGTGAGAACATCAAACTCCACGGAGGTGAGGTCCTGTTTTTTGTTCAGGAGATCAGAACTTATTTTTACACCAAGGTTCCTAGGGGGGACGTTGTTCCTCATCCTAAGGAACCACTCATATGTCCTTCTTGCGATAGAACAAAGTTTAGGGATATCCGTAAATGCAATATCATGTTCGATGCTGTAACTTACATTTATTTTATCCTTGAAAGTAAAATGTCCGTTTTCCCATCCGGCGACCCTTAAAAAAGCCTTAAGTCCCCTAACACCGGGTGTAACAAAAGCGGAAACCACCGCTCTGTTCTTTATAACGAACACAGCCCTTTCTTCATTATTGACAAACTCAAGTGCCCCTTCCTTATGAGCCCCTGATACAAGCCTTACAACATCAAAATAAGGAACGTCGCTAAGACTCCCTTTTATTTTCCCAGACTCTTCCTCCGAAGACAGGAACATCTTGTGAGCGACATTGATCTTTCTCTTGACCTGCTTATCAAGGTTGGGAAGTTTCTTAAGGTCGGTCAACATGGAAAGAAAGAACGAATCCTTTTGATCCTCCTCCATTATCTCAGCTTCCACTGTTTCCATCTTATCCAAAATATATTTTGTTGATACAACCGGCGTCTCCATAAAGTGCCTTATACCAACCTCGCTGGCCATCACTTGCGCTTCAACATCTGCTCCGGAAAGAATACAGACAATACTAACTTTATGATCGTAGTTACGTATCCTTGCTACAAGGTCCTTGATATCGGGAGAAAAATCTGCGCTCAGAAATATTACATCGTATTTTTCCTCTATTATTGCTTTAAGTGCCTGTATCTCTGTCGTATAGATCTTTGCACTATAATTCTCGTCGGCCAGGGTTTCCCTTATGGCCTCCGCCCTTACAGCGTCGTTATCGAGTATTGCTATCGATATCTGCTTCATTAAAATTTTAGTGCGACTGTTGCCATCAATCCCATGCCCGTTGCGCGGCCAGAAAAATAGCCGGCAGGGAAGAACCAGCCGCTTCGTATCCCAGTATCCAAACCTTCCTTCCATGTATACGTAAGGTCGAGATCAAGCTCTGTTCCAAGTCTTTTCGTACGGCCATTCGTAGGTTGCTTTTGTGTCATAGCGTATGCAATGACCGAGCCTAGTTTTAATGAATCGGTCAAATACCACGAGAAATATGGCGCAAAGAATACAGCGCCGAGGTCGTTGAAGTCAGCGCCGATGCCCTGACTGCCATGGACGCTGTCGCTTGTAGTGGGACCAAGGTCTTCATTGAATAGCAGGAACGCGATCTTGTATGCCCTGTTAAAGTGGAAGGAATAATATTTCCCGTCGGTGCCATCATTATCACCAGTGGCAAACCCTGTCTTAATACCGAACTCAAGAGGTGACGGGTTCCATGCAAGGTCGAACAATAATCCGAACGACTGAACCTCGAGAGCTCCCATCGTACCTTTTTGATATGCAGCTTCCCAGCCTATGCTGATCGCGCTGACAGGGAAAACTTTCTTTTGAAATACGTCGTAAGTGTGGACTTTTCTCTTCCCTGGAGCAAAATACATGTGCCACAAGAATGCCATATCCATATTCGATTCAGGCTCTGAATAACCGAGCTCCGTAATAAAACCACTTTGGTTATCCTGGGCGTAGTTGACGGCGCCCTCTGCAACAATATCATAACCTAATTTAAAATACACCGTCCCCATTACCAATTTGTATGCGATCCTGTCTACGGAGTCACCGTAGTAATCCCATATGCCGTCGCCTGAATTGTACGTCATCCCGAGGCCAAAATTGAACGGTTGGCGCCCCATTGTGAAAACGCCCCAGTCGCTGGCCCAATCCAACCAGGCTCTTCTAACAGATATGTTGGCGTGAGTATTGTCTGCACCCATAATACCGCCGGCCACAAAATTATCTGTCGCTCCTCCAAGATTGGTTGACGTAAGTGCAGATCCTGCAAGCAGTATCCACTCGGTCTTGATCCTGACATTATCGTATATAATGAGGTCGGGCTTGATCTTGAAACGCTGTAACCAATAAGTCTTTGAGAAATTGGCCGCTATTGGATTATAATTTGGATTGGTCTGGTCGAGATAATCAGCAGAAGGGACTCCCGGAGTAGCCTTGGTTAGACTAAGGTCATGATACATCGCGACCTCGGCACGCCAATCGCCGGTGTAAGCAAAACCGGCAGCATAAATATTCACTGGCATCAATAACAAGAGCAGTAAGAATCTCATATCTCGTTCCTCCTTAAGTTACTTAATAAATTGTTACCACGTTAATCACCGCTTGAAAAACGATTTTTTTTAATTTAGTATGCCAGACATGAAATATGCAATAGGCGTCGATATAGGCGGGACTAACGCCCCTGCGTCCATAGTGGACGAGTCCGGGAAAATAATCCATACGATAGATAAAAAGACCCTCGCTGAAGGCGGACCGGACACCGTAATGTCGAGCATAGCCTCGTCCATAAAAGACCTTATGAAATATTTCAATAGCAACGTAAAAGACGGTGAAATAGTTGGTGTTGGCATTGGCGCTCCCGGCACTCTGGACCACAAAAAGGGACAGATCATAACGAGCCCCAACCTACCACAGCTGAGAAACATCCCTATAGCCGAACTGATAAATAGAGAAGTTAAATTATCCGTATCACTTGATAACGACGCGAACTGCGCAGTTGTAGCAGAACACTGGATAGGTGCTGCAAAGGGTTGTGAGAATGTCATACTGCTTACGCTGGGAACCGGTGTTGGTGGTGGAATAATAATAAATAAAAAAATATACAGAGGCTCGCATGGTTCGGCCGGCGAGATCGGTCATATAACAATAGTCGCTAAAGGAAACAAATGTACATGCGGTAATTTTGGATGTCTTGAGGCATACGCGTCGGCTAACGCAACGATAAGCAGGGCAAAGGAAAAATTAAAAAGGGATGATGTATCATCCACGCTCCAGACAAAAAAACTTTCCGATATAACAGCGCACGAGATATTCCTGCACGCTGAACAGGGCGACAGATTCTCTCAAAGCATGCTTACAGAATCAGGGAACTACCTCGGCATAGGGATAGCGACGCTCGCAAATATTTTCGATCCCGATATGATAATCATAGGCGGTGGTTTCTCCAGTGCTGAAAAATATCTGCTCCCCGCAGCAATAGATGAAGCCTATAAACGTTCATTTAAATCCGTGATGGACAATATAAAAATAACGCGGGCAAAACTCGGTAACAGCGCCGGTGTTGTCGGCGCTGCAAAACTCGCGTTCAATTAACTATTTAACTGCCATCCCTATTCTTGAGAAACGGATCCATGACGGAGTAAGTATCTTTGGCCAGCTCAGTGAGAGCCATATAAACATTGCTTTCCCTCTTACCTCGTCTCTGGAGGCGAATCCCCATACACGGCTGTCCTCGCTGTTGTCGCGGTTGTCGCCCATAAAGAACAGCGCTCCCTCAGGGACCACTATCTCCATATTGAACGACCGGTAAAGGAGGTTCCTGTCCTTCACCTGGACCACATCATGCTTAATACCCTTAAGGTCCTCCTTGTACAGCGTGTAATTATCCGGAGTGTACTGTTCTGAATCCGAGACATCCTCCATAGTAGGAAAAAAAGGCTCGGTACTCTTGGCCATTAGTTCGTCGTTAACGTAAAGTTTATCGTCGTCAATCCGTATTTTATCGCCAGGAACTCCTATCAATCTTTTTACATAAACCTTGTCGTTGTCCAGTGGCGGCCTGAAGATTACTATGTCGCCCCTTTTTGGATCACCCCATCTTGTAATCTCACCGATAAAAGGGATCCTTAATCCGTAGGCGAGTTTGTTAACGAATATATGGTCACCTATCTTGAGCGTCGGTATCATACTCCCCGACGGAATCTTATATGGTTCTATAACGGAGTACCTTAGCCACAATATACCGAGGATCAATAGTATTAGGCTTACTGTTTTATACCCGAGGGAACGTTTGGATTTAGAGAGCTGATCCCGATACGTTTTAGTCTTGAACTTCACACCAAGAGAGCTGGTCAGGAGATCCCTGATAGGTTTATAGACTTTCTCCCGACGATCAAAGGACTCCTTTTCCCTGTGATGACCAACTATGGACAAGAGAAGATCAACTATGACCTCGTATACGAATTTGAACGGCCATGCGATAAGATCCATTGTTTTTTACTCCTAATCAATTATAATAAACCCGTTATATTTAGAACACAATTATAGGATAATCCAATGCTTATTTTCATCCTTATGCTTTTTTCATCATTATTCTCTCAGGATATCGATAGACGTATATTCATGCCGAGAACGCTCGCCCTGTCGGGCGGTTTAGGGGCCAGAATAAATTTGAACGAGTCATTGTACTTTAACCCGGCGAGCTCGGCACACTCAAGATGTTTTTCAACAGACGGCGGGTTTGCTTGGCAACATCAGTCACAGGTCCCAAGTCGTTTGGATAATTACTACATTAATGCAGTGGATACAGAGAATGAATTGTTCGGTGGAGGTATTGGCTATGCAAAACGGACCATGGGAGTCGCAGGAAGTGAATGGGAGATCAGAGGCCTAGTAAATAAACTTGCCACAAAAAAGCTAGGAATAGGCATCGGTGTATCGTACCTGAACTATACACACTACGACCAAAAAAACACAAATTTCAACGCTGACCTCGGGCTGCTTTTCCTATTAACACAAAAAACTATCGTCGGTGCAACGGGGCGTAATCTATTTGGTGATAGTAACGACATAAACACAACGTCCATAGACCTTGGTATACGCCACACGATATGGGACTTTTTCTCCTTAAGCATGGATTTTGAACACCGCTTCAGTAAAAAGATAAAGGTCGGCGGGGCGCTGGAGATGCTCTACAAGAACGGTTTTATGCTCGCTGTCAGCCTAATGAGGAACCAGAACATACAAACAAGCTTCTGGGGCGCCGGCGCTGGCTACATAGCCCCAAAAATTAGTCTCATCTACGGGACCATGAACTCATTCTCGTACCCATATAGTTTTATGCACTCATTTTCCCTTAGAATTTTCTTTTGAGTTGAAATATTTCATGAACTCGTTGAAAGAATCCTCAAACTTAAAAACATTACTAAGCTGTCTGTTGTTCAGGATAACATAAGGGGTGCCAGGGATATCCATACCTTTATAAACCTCGTGTTCTTTTTTAAGTCGCTGCTCCAACCACTTTGAGCTCAAGCATTCATTAAGCCCAACGAGATTTAATTCTTTTTCTATTTTTTTTATAAAAGACCTTGCATCAAAAGGAGCGACATTCCCCGTTTGCTGATCATCATATAAAAAATCTATGGCCTGCCACACCTTCCCCTGTTTCTCCGCACAAAGTGCAAGCTTGACACCTATACACGAATAGCCGCTGAGCTTACCTCTTGCATTAGGGTTACACGCCTTGTCCAATGGATAGAAAACATATGTAAGGTTAACAAGGTCCTTGTTCTCGTTGATCCTGGCTTTTAGTTCTTTAGACGCTGTTTTACAGTGACTGCATGCAAAATCAGAGAAAACAATGATCTTATTCTTGGCAGATCTTTTGCCGTATACCCTACTTTTCACAGGCTCTATCAAGTTTATTCTCAGGATCGGTTTTGCCTTATATTTTTCATAAATAGACGATGGCAGTACCTCGCCTACGACCTGTTTCATCTTCTCAGCGACTTTTTTGTTGATCTCGTTGGCCTTATTCAGTTGCTCCTGTAGTTGATCTTTGTTACTCGGTAAAACCTTGTCCTTTTCACCACAGGATAAAAACGTGCAAAACAGCAACGACATACATGTTAAACGAAACATCTCCACCTCCTCCAAATTACACTTTACAAAAACTCGTCGTCAAGTTATCTATATCTATATCAGGTATTTAAAAAATTTTGGAGGTATTTAAACATGAGAAAAATTTTAGCCTTAAGTTTATTAGTTTCAAGTGTAGCCGTAGTATTTACGCTCGTATCCTGCGGAGGAAGTGGAGATACCGCTACTGAAAGCCAGGCTTCTGTTGCGGCAGGTATTGTCGCTCCAGCTATCACGGGCGCTGTAGGCGGATTAAGTGTCGCTACTGTAGACACTGTTGAGTCGGGCACAGTCCCTGTAGATTACACATTTCCTTGCCCAACATCTGGAGCTGCAGTAACGGAAGGTAACGTTAGTTACGACATAGACGTGGAGAGTGGCCTCTATACTGTCACCGGAGATCTGGTAACTACGTTCAATAGTTGCGACGGAACAGACACAAGATGCGACATAGATTACACGCTCGGCGGGACAGTCAATAGCACCACGAACACAACGGTATCAAGTACTACTGCCAACGTAGCTGTTACTCAGTCAGGAACTGTAAATGTCTCTGGTTTTGCAACATTTGATTGCACGGTCGATACGACCCTCAGTATCAGCTATGATGAACTCTCTGCATTGGATGATGCAACAGCATTAAGCATCCTGGACTATATGACCGGAACTATATGCGGGAAGACAGTCGCTGAAATTAAGACAATGATAGAGTCCACTGATGCAGTATACTGCGCAGACGTTCTTGGTTTAGCCACAAATAATTAACTTTAGTTCTTATTTAGTTTTACAATTAAAAGGCGGGCTCAGAAATGAGGTCGCCTTTTTTATTTGCCTTTCAGGAAACAACCCACGTGCCCGAAAATCACTTCCTTAACTTCTTAAAGAATTTAGTCAAGAGCTCGGAGCATTCTTTCTGCATAACACCGCCGATGTATTCAGGCTTGTGGTGCATTTTATCCATATCAAAAGCACGACAGAGAGATTCAACAGCGCCCATCTTTGGTTCCCTGCAACCATAGATAACCTTTTTTATTCTTGAATGTATCACGGCTCCGCAACACATAAGGCATGGCTCACATGTAACATACAGCGTCATATCGTCAAGCCGCCAGTCGCCATGTTTTTTTGCTGCTTTTTGTACAGCCTCTATCTCGGCGTGTGCTATTGAACTGTTCTTTGATATCCTTTTGTTATGTGCCCTGGAAAATATTTTGTCTTTATATACAATAACGGCGCCTATGGGGACTTCGCCTATTAAAGAAGCCTTTTCAGCCTCTTTTATGGCTTCGCCCATAAAATACTGGTCGCATTTTTTAAGCAAAATGTTTTTTGCCGTAGGCATGTCCCAGGTCGAACGCCTTAAGGTTCTGTTCCACAGTATGTTCAGGCACTAGGGATTCAATCGCTTTTTTGGCATTACCCTCTTTTATAAAATCCGTAACCGCTGTAAAGAACCCGACCATAACTATATTGAGGAATATGTTCCTGCCAAGTTCATCCTCTGCGATCCTTGTTGCAGGGATACCATAGGCCTTCACCGACGATGATAATTTCTCAGGTTTTACAAGTTCATTCTCAAAAACAAGTATACCTGTATCTTTTTTAAGTTCAGGCGAGAATTTTCTGAAAGCCTCCTGTGACATTGTAACAAGGATGTCCGAGTTCACAAGATACGGATAGAGTATTTTATTATCGCTGATTATGACCTGCGCACTACAGGAAGAGCCTCTGGCTTCAGGGCCGAACGCTTGCGCAAGGCTTGAGAATTTATCTTCATACAGTGCCGAGGCCTTTCCTATTACCATGGCGGAGAGTATAACGCCTTGGCCGCCGTAGCCTGATATACGTATCTCAGTCATCAAAACACTCCTCTTGCTTCACTCCATTATAATGCACGTAGCCGACCTTGCACTCAAGAGCAGCATCGTAGTATGAATTCATAGCATCAAGATATGTCGGTCGCTCTATATCCAGAAATTTTCCCACTATGAATGGCTTATTCAACTCTATACCTGCTTTCTTGGTATCAGCATTATTTTCAACAGTTGAATTTTCTTTATAGAATTTCATTCTGGTAAGGCCATTGCCCATCTTGTTCCTTCTCTCAAACAACGTCGGGCACGGAGATATAATCTCAACAAAGGAGAACCCTTTTTTCTTCAGTGCCTCGCCTATGGACTTTTGTAGTTCTCTCACATGGTATACGGTCCATCTTGATACATATACAGCCCCTGCTGCCTCAGCAAGGAACGGAAGATTGAATGGTTCGCAGAACGAGCCATAAGGCGCTGTTGCGGTTATCGCTGTCTTTGGTGTGGTGGCAGAGACCTGCCCGCCTGTCATAGCATAGTTCAAGTTATTAACGCAGATAACGGTTATATCCATGTTCTTTCTTCCGGCGTGTATGAAATGATTCCCTCCGATGGACATAAGATCGCCATCGCCGCTGAATACAACAACCTTGGTATCAGGGGATACCGCTTTTAACCCTTCAGCGAATGGAATAGCACGTCCATGTGTAGTATGGAAAGAGTCTGTGTTAACGTAGCCAGCAACCCTGCCCGTACATCCTATGCCTGATACCACAGCAACTTTATTCTTATCAAAGCCACTTTTATCCAGGGCAGTAATGAATGCGTTGGTAGCTATGCCTATGCCACACCCTGAACACCACATATGAGGCATTCTTTCTTCCCTGAAATATTTATTTAACGGGTGGTTACTTGCTGCGCTCACCTTTTGCACCCTCCTTTATAGCTTCTAATATTACTTCCGGCTTATGAACTCCACCGCCAAGATGAGGAACGCTGATAACTTTACATCGTCCCTGAGCGGCTCTTTCGACCTCTCTTACTATCTGACCGGCATTTAATTCAGGCACAACGATCGCCTTTACCTTTTTTGAAATATCAGCCACAAATTCGTCTGCAAAAGGCCACACCGTCTTTAATCTTGCCTTTCCGACCTTTAGGCCAAGGGCCCTTGCATCGAGCATGGCTTTTTCCGACACTCTCGACGTAATCCCATAAGACATAACTACGACGTCGGCGTCAGAGAGATATTCTTCCTCTATCATTATTATTTCTTTCTTATAGTTCTTTATCTTATCAATAAGGCGGCTCACAAGTTTCTTTTGTGAATCCTCGTTCATCGCAGGGTAACCTTTCTCGTCGTGGGTAAGACCTGTGACATGGAAATTGTATCCCTTCCCTATAGGGGCCATCTCCGGCACAAGATTTTTTATAGGCTCGTAAGCTTTATATTCTGCGGGAGTTTTCTTTGTATACGCTCGAGGATAAACTTCTATTTCGTCCGCTTTTGGTATCACAACCTTTTCCGTCATGTGGCCAACACATTCGTCCATCATGAACATCACGGGTACTCTGAACCTTTCAGACATATTGAACGCTGTGATCATAAGGTCAAAACATTCCTGGGCGCTGTTAGGACATATCGCTATAATTTCATAGTCACCGTGACTTCCCCACCTTGCCTGCATCATGTCAGACTGGGCAGGAAGGGTTGGCAATCCGGTGGAAGGGCCTCCTCGCTGCACGTTAACAAAAACACATGGCGTCTCTGTCATCACCGCAAGACCAATATGCTCCATCATCAAAGAAAAACCAGGGCCTGATGTAACGGTCATCGCCTTTGCGCCGCCCCACACAGCGCCCTGAATAGCAATGGACGAAGCGATCTCGTCTTCCATCTGCATAAATATCCCGCCAACACAAGGAATACGCGCGGCATACCTTTCAACAACTTCTGTGGACGGTGTGATAGGATAACCAGCGACGTACCTACACCCGGCGGCTAAAGCACCCTCACAAGTTGCATGATCCCCGTCCATATAATGGATCCCTGTAAGAACGCCCTTGGTGTCCGCCTTCAACATATAAAACTCACTCCTTGTTCTTTTCGCCCCAAATAGCAAAATCAGGACAATAAAATCCACACAGATTGCACCCTATACATTTTTCAGGGTGGGCAGCGACGGGGAAATGATACCCTTTTGTGTTATAATCTTTGGAAAATTCTAATACCTTTGCCGGACAGAACTCTATGCAAAAGCCGCAGCCTTTACATCTCTCTATCTGAAAACAAACTTTTCCTTTGGCTTTTACGTTCATTTAGTGTGATCCAGTACGATTTAACTACCTTAGTTTGCATTTTAATGCAATAATCTTTTATACTATGAGTTGGCTAATTGCGTTTAATATTTTAGTCACTGTCGCCTTTTCGCAAGGGCTTACGACCATACCGAATACATGTAGCGATCTGCTCCCGGACATAGCCCCTTATATAGATTTTTTTGAGCAGACCGGGGACCTTTGGTATTCAGAAAGCCCAAGTAAAGCAAAAAAAATATATGATGTGCTGGCCGTCAGAAAACTATATCAAGATACGACAACAAATTCTATAAACCCCATAGATGGTCTAATAAAGAAATACCTCTGCAGCTGTTATGCAAAGAATAACAAAACGCTCTTCTCTGCAAATTCAAGTGTCATAAGAAAATGCCTAAATAAAGATCTGGATAAACTTATCAAGGATGCAAAAAAAGAGTTCAAAAAGATGATGGCCGAAAAACGAAAAGACGATAAGGCGATAAAATTATCAGACGAAACAAGACAGAGAATAAAAAGATCAAAAGATGAAGCTATGAAAGATATGGAGCATGAGTTAGGTCAAAAAGACCTTTAATGTTGTCGCTGTTATAAACTTCAGAATATTTCCCTGACATAAAAACACGTCCATTCTTTAACATGACCATATTGTCAGTGCGTTCTGAAAAAATATTAGGTTCATGGGTGGAGAGCACTACCACACGCCCCTTATTGATCTCCATATATTTATATATCTGTGCCTTTATTATTTCTTTAAAACCCAAGTCCAACGATGCTGTAGGCTCATCCAATAATAAAACTTTTGGTTCCTGTATGAACACTTTCGCAAGAAGTACCCTTTGAAGCTCTCCCTGGCTTAGCGTTGTTATATCTCTCATAAGATAATGCGTGAGGTTAAAATCTTCGGCGGTGGTATAAACCTTTTCCCAGTCAGACTTGGCATAACGGGAGAAAACACCTGTATAAGGGAATCTCCCCAGCACTAAAAAATCTTTAACGTACACCTGGGAAAGACTTATACCCTGCGGCATGTAGCCGAATATCTTTGCGCGGTCCTTAAAACTTTTATCTCCAACGTTACTGTCATCAACTAATACAGTCCCTTTATGGTCGAGTATCCCGGCAAGTGATTTTAAGAAAGTTGTTTTTCCTCCACCATTCGGACCGAGGATTATATTCATAGAGCCCGAATTAAATCCAAGCTTGTCCAGATACAGATTAAATCCCCCTCTGACTATATTAAGCTCTGATATTTTAAGCATCTATTGCGCCCTGCCTCTGTATCTCTTGTATATGAGGTATATCAAAACTGGGGCTCCTATAAACGCTGTTATAGCGCCTACTGGTACATCAAATCTAAAGCTCAGCATGCCAGCAAGGGCGCTGCAAAACACAAGGAACCCTGCGCCGGCTAGCATTACTGCGGGGATCATCCTTGACGATTTTTCTTTCATAATTAATCTTACTACATGAGGAACAACGAGTCCTACAAAGCCCATTGTGCCACACACCGTTACTGAACTTGCTGCAAGCATCGACCCAAGAATAATAAAGAGTATGGAATAGAATTTCGAGCTTACGCCGGATGACCTTGCAAAATCATCACCGAACTGGAGCACATCTAGGTAATTGGACATCAGAAGTATAACGGATGAAACAACAGCGAACACTGCAAGCAACATATAAAGCTCTTTATATTCAGGCTGTGCGATGTTGCCGATCAGCCACGAGTTCATATAGACTATCTTGTCACCTTCCATATATGACATGAGAGCTGTTATTATCGACGAGAAAAAGAAACTTATACCTATGCCTATCAAGACCATTACGACCGTGTTGTGCATCAACATCCTGTAGAACAATATAAGTAGTATGAGCGCAACGCCTGCACCCAAAAACGCTGAAAGTTCAAAACCAAAAGTGGACAACGTCGTAAAAATGGTCAGAAAAACAGAAACACCAAGTGCAGCACCGCTGGATATACCTAAAATATACGGATCAGCGAGAGGGTTCCTTAATACCGTCTGAAAGATATACCCTGACAGCGAAAGAGACGCGCCTATGAGAATAGCCGCAATAAGTTTTGGTAGTCTTATATTCCAAAATATAAAATTACCCACCGTGCTTCCATCCAAAGAAACAGGCCCGCCGTAAAACAGAGCAATATACGACGACAAAAGCAAAAAACTTACAAGCAGTGAATAAACAAAATAGGGCGAGGAAAATTTATTTTTAATAACATTCATTTTTTATTTATTTTTTCTGAAGGTATTTTTGAACAATATCGACGAAACAGCCTGCTTGTTCTAATATCTCGGTTGCTTCCTCTTCTGATATAGTTGCCTTGTGTTCGTAGTCGCTGAGCTGCCTCTTATTAAAAGCCACGTTAAGTGTTTTGCTCATTTTAACATCAAAGATCTTTGTTTTAATAAAATACTGGTTGAATCCAGTTATAACTCCTTTATGAGAAGAGTAAGTCAGTCCTTTTGTTAAAAGCAACGCCTCTGTACAAAAAAACATAGCGTAGTAACTGCGAGAAACAGAAGAGTCGTTGTCGCCGTCATCTAGCAGTATTTTGGCGCTTCTTAGATATCTTTTAGCACGCGTAATAAGATTTAAATTTTCCTTGGTCACGCGGCAATGCCTTCTTTTTTTATGTTTATCAAAATGGGGCTTTTAATTTCATCAAAAGATTTTTCAGACACAGGATAAATTGAAATCAAAACATCATATTTCAAGTTTATCTCTGATAATAGATCATTTACTCTGTCTATTTCTCTACCCGGGATTACGTTCCCACTTAAAACTATGGCCACGTCTATATCTGAATCTTCGGACGCTTCTTGCCTAGCCCAAGAGCCGTAAATAATGAACTTTTTAATTCTATCGCCGTATAGAGTTACAAGACTGGTTTTCAACTCCTTTAAAACATTATCTATTTCTCTAAGCTTTCTCATGATCAACCAGCTCCTTAATAGCTCCTAAAGTAGCACAATATATACATCAAGTCTATAACCCTAAAAATAAACCGTCGGACATATTTATATATCCGACGGTTTTCGTTTATATTGTCCTGCGCTAAAATGCGAATCGGAGTTACATCATGCCGCCCATTCCACCCATGCCACCACCCATGCCAGGATGTGCATCATGGCCTTTCTTTTCCTCAGGCTTATCCGCGATCATAACTTCTGTTGTTAACATCAGTGACGCAACAGACGCTGCGTTCAACAACGCGGTCCTTACGACCTTTGTTGGATCTATAACGCCAGCCTTTATGAGATCTTCATATACGTTGGTTGCTGCATTGTAACCAAAGGCCATATTTGTATTGGTCTTTATTTTATCTACAACTATAGCACCGTCTACACCGGCGTTCTCTGCTATCATTCTAGTTGGCTCTTCAAGAGCACGTTTTACTATTTTAATACCGGCATTTTGGTCCTCTGAATCAGCCTTCAAAGCATCCACTTTAATAAGCGCTCTTAAAAGTGCAACTCCGCCTCCAGGAACTATGCCCTGCTCGGCAGCAGCTTTTGTTGCGTGCAGTGCATCTTCAACCCTTGCCTTCTTTTCTTTTAATTCTGTCTCGGTAGATGCACCAACATGGATTACTGCAACTCCACCGACTAATTTTGCAAGTCTCTCCTGAAGCTTTTCTTTATCATAATCCGACGTTGTTTCTATTATCTGCTTTCTTATCTGTTTGATCCTGTTATCGATGTCCGTTTTTTTACCGCCACCGTCAACTATGGTCGTATTATCTTTGTCTACGCTTATTTTTTTTGCACTACCCAGCCATTCAACTGTTGCATGCTCAAGTTTATGTCCAAGATCCTCGCTGATGACCTGTCCACCTGTGAGTGTCGCGATATCTTCCAGCATTGCTTTACGTCTATCACCAAACCCAGGCGCCTTTACTGCAGCGACCTGAATTACTCCACGCAGTTTATTCACAACGAGAGTGGCAAGTGCTTCTCCGTCCACGTCTTCTGAGATTATAAAAAGTGGTCTTCCCATTTTTGCTGTTGTCTCAAGTATTGGAAGAAGGTCCTTCATTGTACTTATTTTCTTTTCAGAAATAAGTATGTAAGGATTCTCTAGAGCAACTATCATCTTTTCAGGGTCGGTAACAAAGTATGGAGACAGATAACCTCTGTCGAACTGCATCCCTTCAACTGTCTCTAAAGTTGTCTCCATCGACTTAGCTTCTTCAACAGTGATAACGCCTTCCTTACCAACTTTATCCATTGCCTCTGCGATTATATTACCGATAGATGAATCGTTGTTTGCAGATATCGTTCCAACCTGTGCTATCTCTTTCTGGTCTTTAACAGGTTTTGAAAGTGCATCAAGTTCTTTTACTACGACGTCGACCGCTTTGTCTATGCCCCTTTTTATTTCCATAGGGTTTAGTCCTGCAGCCACTGCCTTTACACCTTCTCTATATATAGCCTGTGCCAATACCGTCGCTGTAGTAGTTCCGTCGCCTGCAACGTCAGATGTCTTTGAGGCAACTTCTTTTACCATCTGTGCGCCCATGTTCTCGAACTTGTCTTCAAGGTCGATCTCCTTTGCGACAGTTACACCGTCCTTTGTTATAGTCGGTGAGCCATAGCTCTTATCTATAACGACGTTCCTTCCCCTCGGTCCAAGAGTAACCTTTACTGCGTCCGCTAATATATTAACGCCGCTCAGTATCTTGCCTCTTGCATCATGCTGAAAAATTAATTGCTTTGCCATTTTAATATTCCTCCTATTTATTCTGTTTTATTTACTGGTTTATTCGATTATTCCGAGAATATCGTCTTCTCTCATAATAACATGCTCAACATTGGCGATCTTTATCTCTGTGCCGGCATATTTATTAAAAAGAACTTTGTTCCCAGCTTTTACCGTAAGGTTCAATTTTGTTCCGTTATCCAGCACCTTGCCTGTACCAACTGCAACAACCACACCCTCTACTGGTTTTTCTTTTGCCGAGTCAGGAATTATGATCCCGCCAGCGGTCTTTGTTTCTTCCTGTACCCTTTTTACGATCACACGATCATTAAGCGGTCTTACGTTCATTGTCTGTTCCTCCCTTTAACTCATTGATATTAAATAATTTTATTTAAGCAATTTTGAGCAGAGCCTAATATGGACACCCTGAAGGAAAAAGTCAAGAGGCGAAATCAACAATTTTCCCCGAAACCGCATGGAACAAGGGGTTGCAGGGGTTGGCCTGCCCCCAAACGGGCGTTATAAAAGCTTTTTCATCTCTTCTTCGTAGTACTTACTATATAGGATGTCCCATTCCCGTGAGCCTTCGTAGACCCCTCGTTTTAGGGAGGCAATCCTATGGCGGGCGATCTCATCCACCTTTTCGTCCTTAGAAAAATAGTCCACCAAAACTCTTCTCGCCTCACGAACCGCCTTGTCCTCGTCCTTGTAGTCGACCATGTCGTCTTTCCATATGGAATCAGTGAGGAGGTGCGCGATGTGATATATCCTGTCTTCTGAAAAAAGCATTAGAGTATGAACCCCTTTTTCTTTGCTAACTCTTTCTTTATCATCATGAACAGCTTCGATTGGTTCATCTCGCTGCCTTGTATTTGAGCCTGATACTGTTGCATCATTTTTTTCGCTTCAGCGTCTATTGCCGCTTCGTCATGCAGGTTTTTCTCAAACTCGGTTATCATTCTCTGCAACACGGCTTTCTCGTCGGTTTTGAAGATTATGACGCCTTTTGTTTTGAGTTCATTCAAAACCTTTTCACAGATATGATGAATTTGTTTTTGGTCGAGTTTCATTGGTTGGAGAATTTATAGCAAAAAAGAGTGCTTTGTACAGCTTAGATTTATATGTTATATCAAACATATATGGGTGCGATCAGCTACTACAACATAAAACAGCTTCTTACCCTTGAGGGCGTTAAAGCCAAGGACGGACGCAAAATTTTGCGTGACGACCTTGGTATCGTGGAGAACGCTTATATAGTCACCAACGACGATGTTGTAAAAGAGATCGGCACAGGGAAACATCCTGAGTCTGAAAAGAATATCGATCTGCAGGGAGCTGTGGTGCTTCCCTGCTTTGTTGATTCTCATACACATATAACATACGCAGGCTCACGTGCGAATGAGTTCGAGATGCGTTCCGAGGGGAAAACATACCTTGAGGTCGCTGCGGCAGGCGGCGGGATAATATCGACCGTAAATGCGACAAGAGAAAGTTCCATCGAGGAACTTTGTAAGACCACACTACAGAACGTAAAAAGACTAAAGAACTTTGGCGTCGGTGTGATAGAGGCAAAAAGCGGATACGGCTTGGACGTAGAAACGGAGCTTCGTCAGCTTGAAGCTATATCTTTGGCGAAAAAAGAATATCCTTACATAGTCCCAACATTTATGGGAGCTCATGATACACCTCCGGGGAATGATAACAAAGATTCTCGTCGTAAAGCATATATAGATACAATAATAAACAAACTGCTCCCTGACATTAAAGACAAGAACTTCGCTGTTTTCTGTGACGTATTCCTGGACGACGGATACTATACAAGAGAAGAGGCGACGATCATATTAAAAGAGGCAAAAAAGCGTGGAATGACACCAAAACTCCACGCTGACGAATTCACGAATCAGGAAGGAGCAGCACTTGCTGTTGAACTTAACGCTGCTAGTGCGGACCATCTTCTCCATGTATCCAAAAAAGGGATAGAGGCGCTGGGAAGCTCCAACACAGTAGCGACGTTATTACCCGGTACATCTTTCAACCTTGGGCTGCCTTATGCCCCCGCAAAGAAACTTATCGACGCTGGAGCGTGCATAGCAATAGGTTCAGATTTTAACCCAGGCTCTAACGCATGTATAAATTTTCAGCTTATTCTCGCTATTGCAGTAACCCAATGTAAAATATCTGTCGCACAGGCAATAGCCGCAGGTTGCTACGGCGGAGCAAAGGCGCTGAAGCTCGAAAAAGAGTTTGGCCACCTCAGCAAAGGCTCAAAGGCCCTGTTCCAGGTTTACAGCACAAACAGTTATCAAGACATTTTTTATAACTACGGCGAAAACCAATTGATAAAATTAATGTGAGGATATCTTAATGGCCGATAACAAGGACTACAAAGCAACTTTAAATCTTCCACAAACTGAATTCCCTATGAAGGGAAACCTCCCTGAAAAGGAACCGGAACAGTTAAAAAAATGGGAAGACGCGAAGCTCTATGAAAAAATCATGGCGACCAATAGATCAAAACCAAAATATATCCTCCACGACGGACCACCGTATGCGAACGGTGACATCCACCTTGGAACGGCACTCAATAAAATATTAAAAGACATCTCTGTTCGTTACAAAAATATGAGCGGGTTCTATTCCCCATATGTGCCGGGTTGGGATTGTCATGGTCTGCCAATTGAGCGTGGTGTAGAAAAAAGGCATGGTAAATCTACGTCGACAAAGGACACGTTGTCCCGTTGTAGGGAATACGCACTTGAGTTCGTAGGAAAACAAAGAGAGAATTTTAAGCGCCTCGGTGTATATGGCGACTGGGAAAATCCATACCTTACAATGAATAAAAGTTACGAGGCTGGAACACTCCGTGAGTTCGCAAAAACAGTTGAAAAAGGGGTCGTCTACAGAGCGTTTAAACCGGTTTATTGGTGCTCGGATTGTTCAACGGCTCTGGCTGAAGCAGAGGTTGAGTACAAGGATCATCGTTCACCTTCAATATTCGTAAAGTTCAGGGCAGAGGATAAACTAAAACAAAAACTCGGGCTTTCAGGTGAAAAAGCTGAGTTGTTTGTCGTTATATGGACAACGACCCCGTGGACGCTGCCTGCCAACCTCGGGATATGCTTTAATCCTGAGTTCCACTACGGAGCGTATAAACACAAAACAAAGAACGAGATATGGATAGTGGCAGAAGAGCTCTTTGAGAATTTCATTAAAGAGATAAAAGAGACTGCCAGCGACTTCACAAAGATAAATTCACGTAAAGGCGGTGTATTCGAGAATTTTAAATGCCGTCATCCGTTCCTCGAGAAGGATTCATTGTTAATGCTCGGTGAGCATGTGACATTGGAAACAGGTACGGGTTGTGTTCATACAGCCCCTGGTCATGGTGAAGATGATTACGTAGTCGGGAAAAAATATGGGTTGGAAGTTTATAATCCCGTGGACGATCATGGAGCTTTTTATAAGGACGTTCCACTTTTCGCAGGAATGAAGGTAACAGCGGCGAACGAAAAAATAATAGATCATATGAGAAATAACGGTTCACTGATACATACAGCAACCGTCTCTCACTCATATCCTCACTGTTGGAGATGCAAGAATCCAATAATATTTCGGGCAACACCACAATGGTTCATATCCATGGAAAAGAGTGGGCTAAGAAAGAACGCCCTGAGCGAGATAGAAAAAGTCCAGTGGACGCCGGACAAAGGAATGAAGAGGATATACAGCATGGTCGAGAACAGGCCCGACTGGTGTATCTCACGCCAAAGGATCTGCGGAGTCCCAATACCGTATTTTATCTGTGAAGAGTGCGGCGACGTAATAATAGATCACAAGATCATAAACGCTGTAGCGGACCTCGTTGAAAAAGAAGACCTCGAGGCATGGCATTCAAGAGAGCCCAAGGATTTCCTCCCGAAAAATACAAAGTGTAAATGCGGTTCAAGCAAATTCAAGAAAGGTAGCGACATCCTCGACGTATGGTTCGAATCAGGAGTGAGCTATGCAACGGTCTGCGAGAATAATAAAGACCTCGGCTTCCCTGTTGACCTATATCTTGAGGGGAGTGACCAACATAGAGGCTGGTTCCATACTGCCCTTTTAGAATCAGTCCTTACAAGAGGCAGGGCCCCATACAAACAGGTCGTGACACACGGTTTTATCGTCGATAAAGACGGTTATAAGATGTCAAAGTCCATGGGTAATGTTGTCGCACCTCAAGACCTTATCAAAAAATCCGGGGCTGATATTTTAAGGCTCTGGGTTGCATACGAGGATTTTTCCGAGGACATATCCTACTCTGAGGAATCCTACGGCAGGGTAACAGAGGCATATAGAAGGATACGCAACACATTCCGTTTCATACTCGGGAATATCTCAGATTTTTCAGCGTTAAATAACAGCGTAAACTATAAAAGTTTAAGAGAGATAGATAAGTGGCTTTTACATAAGCTTGCCATGTTGAACAAAGATATACAGGCCGCATACGACAACTTTGAATACTATAAGATATATCACCTTGTACATAATTTCTGCGCTGTTGAATTAAGTTCTTTCTATCTGGACATAGCAAAAGACATTCTATACACAAGCAAAAAGGACTCTCACGAAAGACGCTGTATCCAGACAGTAATGCACGCGGCACTGGACGACATATTAAAACTTATGGCTCCGATCATACCGTTCACCACAGAGGAAACATGGGGTTATATGCCGGAGAGAACAACAGAGAGCGTACACCTTGCCCAAATACCAGTGGTCAACAAAGAACACATCAATAATGATCTCGACGAAAAATGGGCAAAGATACTGAGCCTCAGGGAAGAGGTCGCAAAGGTAATAGAAGAAAAAAGAAAGAATAAGATCGTCGGACACAGCCTAGATACAGACGTAAAACTAACGCTACCGCATGATCTAGCTCATATAGTTTCAAAATTAGACACCGATCTGGCTTCAATATTCATAGTATCCAATGTAATTTTGAGTGAAGGTAAAGATCTCGCTATAGAGGTCAACAAATCTTCTTTCAATAAATGTGCAAGGTGCTGGCAATACAAAGAGGAAGTCGGTAAAATAAATGACCATAAGGAGTTATGCCAAAGATGTTCAAACGCCATAAAGTAATCATTATCTCGTCACTTACAGTTGTTGTAGTCGTTGCAATAGACCTTATAACAAAATACATCGTTGATCTTAAGATGGTGCCGTATCAGACAATAACCGTGATCCCTAACTTTTTTAATCTTGTCTATGCAAAGAACTTGGGCGCTGCATTCTCTTTCTTGAACGGGACACCTGACTGGTTCAGGAAGCCGTTCTTTTTCATAATACCAATATTAGCGATGATCTTGGTCGGCACATTATTAAACAGGTCAAAAAAAGAGCTGTTAAAGGTCGTCGCGTTCTCACTAGTAATAGGCGGGGCCATGGGAAACTTTCTAAACAGGTTGGAGTATGGCTACGTGATAGACTTCCTGGATTTTAAATTAGCCCCTAATTACCATTGGCCCTCATTTAATGCGGCAGACATAGCGATAACCATCGCTGTAGCGATGCTTTTCATAGACGCTATAAAGATAGAGAACAGGAAAAGAAGAGAGAAAAAAGCTAAAAGTAGATGAAACCGATACTTTTTAATATAGGCTCGATCAACATATACTCGTATTATTTCTTAGTAACGCTTGGCATATTTCTGGGGTTATGGGTTTTCGGTCGTTATGCAAAAAAATATGGGCTACAGCCTCTGGCCACAATAGATATAAGTTTGATCGCCATCACAACAGCTTATATCGGCGCAAGACTGTTCCACGTCTTTTTTGTAATGCCGGGATACTATCTTCAGCACCCCTTAGAGATATTTGCTTTCTGGAAAGGTGGTTTTGTGATCTACGGGGCCATTCTGCTTCCGTTCGTATCACTATATATATATGCAAAAAGAAAGTCGTTGAATTTTCTCCTTATAACAGATCTGCTTTCCATTGCTGTGGCGATAGGGACTTTCCTTGGCAGGTTTGCATGCCTGCTTCAGGGGTGTTGCTTTGGATCACCGACGACCATGCCCTGGGGAATTATTTTCCCAGAGGGTGCTAACGGAGGGGTAACACCAGCACACATTGCCCTACACCCCACTCAAATTTATTTATCTTTGCACGGATTAATAATATTCTTGATACTGAACTGGAGAATGAAGGGGAGAAAATTCGACGGTGAATTAACGCTCTGGTACCTAATATTGTATGCTGTCGGCAGATTCATAATAGAATACTTCAGAAGTGATTTCAGGGGCGATTTGTTTGAGCCCTACCTATCAACCTCTCAGTTCATATCATTGCTGCTTGTTTTCTTCTGTACATCATTGGTCGTAAGGAAATATTCAAAGTGAGCTTCATCGCACTGTTCCTTTTTACATCGCTATGCGCCGCCGGGCAAAGAACGCCTGAGCGTATTGTGACATTAAGCCCTGCGCTCGCTCAAACTGTTATCGACTTGGGCCTGGAGAACAAACTTGTCTGCTCTGCAGGACCATTAGACGCTGTAAGAACAAAAAAGAAACTGGGAACCATTGGGCTTTACCATAAACCAAATCTGGAATTAATAATAGGATGCAAACCTGACTTCATATTAACGACCTATGCAGGAACGCCTGAAAATATCCACAAAAAACTAAAAGAGCTAAAATATGAGATCATGTTCGACAAACCAGAGAACCTAGATTCGATAAAAAAACTCATAATAGCCTTGTCCAAGCGGTTCAATATAAATAACACATCAATATTAAAAGAATTCGACACTGTCTGCGTTAGTAAGCTTAAGGCTAGCGGGATAATGGTGATCGGTTTCAACCCGTTAATCGCCATAGGCAAAAGATCATTTGTGTCCAGCGCATTAAAATGTGCCGGCTTTGAGAATATAATGGACGGCAATTACCCCAAGATAAACATTGAATATATCATCAAACAAAAACCACAAAAAATACTCGTAGCAATGGTGGACCCTTCCGGTTTCAAGGATTATAAGACGCTGAAGATGATCTTTGGAGACAAGGTCGTATTAGTAGACCCGAACAGCATACTTCTCCCTTCCACACGCATAATAAACGGAATAAAAGAGATAAAAAAGATCCTAAAATAACGTTTGAGGATCTACGTCTATACTGACCCTCGTCTTCCTGTCCCTTTTGTATTCCTGATTAAAGCGCCTAAGGAGTGAGTTAAGCTGTGATCGACTTTTACATTTAAGAAGCACATGATAACGATATCTTTTATTTATTCTCGGTATCGGCGAAGGGGACGGCCCAAGCACTGTGATCTTCATAGCACCATGTCTGACAATATCACGTATCAATTCTCCTACCTTTTCACAGGTCTTCATAGACGATATCCTGTCCGTACTACTTACTTTTATATCAACAAGGTTCGTGAACGGTGGATATTGAACTTCATTCCTGTTGACCAGTTCCTCGTCGTAAAAACGTTTTTTATTGTTTGTAACAGCACACTGAATAGCAAAATGCTCTGGCATATAACTTTGTACAACAACTTCCCCCTGCGAAGCTCTTCCCGCGCGACCACTTACCTGTGTTATTTGGTGAAATGTTTTTTCTGCGGACCTGAAATCAGGGAGTTCCAGCGTCGAATCTGCATTAATTATCCCTACCAACGTAACATCTGGAAAATCATGTCCCTTTCCTAATATTTGTGTGCCAACAATTATATCGATTTTTTTATTCATTATCCTGTCAAGTATATCAAAGAGCTTTTTCTTACTATTAATAATGTCGCTGTCCATTCTTGCTATCTTTGCATCAGGAAAAAGTTTTTCTATCTCTTCGTAAATGCGTTCAGTACCTGAACCTACTGAGCAAAGGTCGTGGCTGTTACAGACGGTGCAATAGTTCGGCAGATCGCGTTCAAAACCACAGTAATGGCAAAGCATTACTTTTTTACTTTTATGTTCTGTAAGCGTTATTGAACAGTGAGGACATTTCAATCTTTCACCACACGACTTGCACATTATAGTGTTGGAATATCCGCGCCTGTTTATGTAAAGTATCACTTGTTCTTTTTTATCCAGCGTCGTCTTTATCCTATTAACAAGCTCTGACGAAAAGTTCCTGCTTACCATTTCCGCTTTTGTAAGATCGACCATCGTCACCGACGGCATGCAAAGCTCCCTGACCCTTTTATCAATACTTATGTACGAATATTTGTTATCCTTGGAATTATAATATGTCTCAACGCTCGGTGTAGCGGACGAGAGTATTACCTTTGCATCGAACAACTGTCCTATAACGAGGGCAAGATCCCTTCCGTTGTACCTCAATCTGTCGTCCTGTTTATAGGAGGAGTCTTGCTCTTCGTCGACCACAACGAGGCCAACGTCAGGCATTGGGGAAAATATTGCAGAACGCGCACCTATGCACAAAAGACTCTTCCCCGATGCAAGTTTCATCCATGTTTTGTATTTTTCTGCTTTGGATATCTCGCTGTGAATTACTGATATCTCGCCTGCAAAATGTTCAGAGATCCTTTTTACGAGCTGTGGTGTAAGAGCTATTTCTGGAACTACAACAATAGCCCCGCGGCCTTTTTTAATAGTATCCTTTATTATCTCTATATAGACCTCTGTTTTACCGCTACCTGTAACGCCATAAAGCAGGTTCCTGGACGAGAATTGTTTTTGTTTTGGATCGTCCCTCAGAACCTCCAACGCAGATATTTGGTCGGCCGTCAGGTTAACCAGGGGATTGGGTTTAGAAACGTATGTCTCAGTAAAATCATCAAGGGACTTTATCCTTTTAGGGATAGTGGTAGGTGTTATCAGTGTCAACGCCTCGCCGAGCGGATAATGATAGTAATCACATATCCACTTATAGAATTCAAGGTTCTTGCTGCTAAAATAACTATGCTCATCGACTTTATGTAGTACCTCTTTTATTTCCAACGCTTTATTATTGTTGTTGGCTTCACCGACCACAAAACCATAGCATTTGGTTTTGCCTAAAGGCACCTCCACCTTTGTACCAACGGCAAGCTTCTCCTTACATGAATACGTAAGTGTATCCATTAGAGGACGTGACGGTGCTATATCAAAATAATACATGCGTTCGTTATCTAAATTCTTTTATATATTCAACAAGCTTTTTCTTACCGGCACCCATGCTCTGCTCGTCTAAGACGCCCACGTTCTTTTTTCTTGTCCCTGCGACATCAAAGAGTTCGTCGTTAAGTGTTAGCTCCGTTTCAAAAGTATTGACGTTATAATTAACCTTGCTGATACCGTTATTCATCAATTCAATAGCGTGTGGAAACGGCACTTCGTTCCCGTCACTTATATATGACCCCATATTTATCTCCACCTTTGCGCCGTTCTCTTCTCCAAAGATCCTCAATGGATAAAAATTCTTGGCGTCTATCCACATCTGGGGAGTCTTTTCTTTTATATTTAAAAGTATCGAATCTGAACCGTCACTGCACGAGGACTTATAAACGCCCTCTGTAACACCAACGATGTAGACGGGCTTTTTGTCCAGCCTAGCCAGATATATCCCTTCAGGATTTATATAAGTGCCGTCATCATTCTTTTTAATTGTTACCATCCCTTCGCGAGGGTCTATCTTAAGACGCTTTACATACTCTGTCAAATTACCGTATGGGGCAAGAAGGTTGTAGTAAAAATTAGTCGCGATCGTAGGGCAGGATCCCAACTTTATCCTTTTCCCAGCGCTAACAACGACACAATCATTCCCGCTCCTGATAAAAGTCAAACTGTCAGTTCCGTCGTCCAACACCACGCGTATCTTACCAGGTGACTTGTACCAAAATGTTTCTTTAAAGTTAAGCCCGTCGTCGTAAGAAACTTTTTGCTCCACTTTCATAGTTGTGACCTTGTCCCTGGTGTGGGCGAAAGACCTTACAACAAATCCCGGCGGTAATATTATCGCATGCGTTGATACTGCAAGAATTGTTATTAAGAGCAAAAACATTATTCTGAACTTTTGTCTGTTGAATTTTTATTTACACTATTTATGAGTGTTTTTGCTTTTTGTACTCTTTCGAATTCTTCCTGACATGCTATGCATAATTTTGATGTTGGATATACTTCCAATCTTTTTGTACCTATCTCTATGCCACATTCCTCGCAAATACCATATTCACCCTCTTCGATCCTCTCCAGCGCATCGAGTATCTCTTGATACTGATGATCCTTTAATTGTTTCACATTCAAATCGTTGGCAAGATCAGTATCATGAGTTGCAAGATCGTTCGCATCCGCAAAAGTGGCATCCTCGTGTTCGCTTACAGGAGTTGCTTTTTTAGAATCCTCTTTTTCCAGATCTTCTTTCTGCTGGAGGAGCATTTTCTTTATCTTTTTTATGTCCACCTTTCCCTTCTTGTCCTTTAACATCATAACGTTGCTCCTTTATAGCGTTTGACTTGAAACTTCATTATACCAAAAGAGGGGTAATTTTGAATGTAATTCAACCCTTGTCAATAAAAACATTCTGACGGTTCCACTCCGCCAAGGCAATAGATAACGCCACGGAAACATTGAGGCTTTCTATCTTTCCATGCTGCGGAATATAGGCAGGTTTTATAAGGTTTGGATAGTCTTTTATGTCAAAAGAGAGGCCGCGCCCTTCGTGTCCAGCGATAAAAGCGGTCTTAGCATTGTACTTATATTCAAATAGTGACTTCCCTCCGTAACTTGGGGGTAAAAGTGCAAAAATATCGTAGCCCAAATTTTTAAGCTCAGCGAGGGCTTCTTTAATTGTTTTAAACATTCTTATTCTTGTGACTCTTACAGCACCTACGGCAGGATAGGGATTAAAGAACTCCGTACCGACGACAAACACCTCTCTGCATCCAAAAACATTTGCGCTCCTGATTATCCTCGGAAGATTAAATTCACCTTTGAGATTATCTAGGACGGGAATGAGTTCGTTCGGACCGAGCGGCGCGTTCCTGCTCTTAACTATCTCCTGATTGAACTTAGAGATGATTTTTTTGCCAGCGACTTTTTCGCAGCTTTCGTAGTCAGCATATTTTTTTTCTTCACACATGGAGTCATTCTAGCACAGGTAGCTGTGTAAACCAGTTAGAACAATGCCCGTGGGCAGGCAATCATTGCTCTTCAAAAATCATAAAATCCGTTGTAATAAACAATTATAGAATCTGTTTAACAACGGAGGGTTTATGTCTAAGAAGGTTTCGTACAAAGAGCTCGGGCTTTCAAACTCAAAGGAGATATTCAAAAAAGCCTACTCCGGAGGATATGCCATCCCTGGATACAACTTTAACAACCTTGAACAGCTTCAGGCAATAATAAGAGGCTGTATAGAAACGAGTTCGCCAGTCATACTTCAGATATCCGCTGGTGCGAGAAAATACGCCGATCCTATATATCTGAAGTGTATGGCACTTGGCGCCGTTGAATTTGCGCGTGATAAAGGCTCGAACATTCCAATCGTTCTCCATCTCGACCATGGTGACAGCTTTGAACTATGCAAATCATGCATAGAGGGAGGGTTTTCGTCGGTAATGATAGACGGAAGTCATTTATCTTTTGAAGAAAATATTAAATTATCTCGTCAGGTCGTAGAATATGCCAAAGACAAAGAGGTAAGTGTTGAAGGCGAGCTTGGAGTATTAGCCGGCATAGAGGATGATGTACATGCAGAACATTCAAACTATACAGATCCGGAGCAAGTACAGGAGTTTGTAAAAAAGACGGGCGTTGACAGCCTCGCTATATCGATAGGGACATCGCATGGCGCGTATAAATTTAAAGTTAAACCGGGCGAGAGCGTTCCGCCATTACGTTTTGACATTCTCGATGAGGTCACAAAAAGGCTTCCCGGTTTCCCGATAGTTCTTCACGGAGCATCGTCGGTGTTGCCTGAGTACGTTGCAATAATAAACAAGTTCGGTGGTAAGATAGATAACGCGGTCGGCGTTCCGGAAGATCAATTAAGAAAGGCTGCAAAATCTGCAGTCTGTAAGATCAATATCGATAGCGACGGTCGCTTAGTTATTACGGCCATGGTAAGAAAAAGCCTTGCAGAGGACGTTTCTAACTTTGATCCAAGAAAATATCTCGGTGCAGCAAGAGAAGAATTGGTTAAGATAATCGCTTATAAGAATAGAACTGTTCTTGGATGTGATAATAAAGCTTAATTAACCGCAGCAACCAGAACCTTTGCCCATGTCCCCGCAACCACTTCCGCATCCACACGAGGGTTCCGTCCCTGTCAGAGCGCCTTTTATCATTGCCGCGGCACATCCAACGCCAGATCTTACAGAAAGGGCATTAACGGGGCAGTTCTTTTCACATGCTCCACATTCCATACATCTGTCCTTGTCAATTATCACAAGTCTTGAATTGTTAAATTCAAAGACCTCTTGCGGGCAGACATTGATGCACATGCCGCAGTTCGTGCATATATCTTTGTTAAGATTTAAGGTAGTAACATTTTTTAAGTATTTGTGTCTCATCTTCCACTCAACAAATTAACCAGTATCAGGACAAGGCCTGTGGCTGAAAATACTATGATCAAAGGCAAGAACCGACTCATTTCTTTTTTAACACCTGATAGAGATGTATACGTAGACGCTCCGGTAAAATTCAGAGTAATATACGAGGATATAGCCGGGAACAAGAACAGAGAGCCGAGAACAATGTATAAATTCACAGTATGATCGTACGCGATATAGCACGCCGTTGTTACTAGTCCGATTATATATCCTTTAAGCGCGAAGGCCCTGACCGGGACATAAGGCAAAAGTATCGGTGACAATATCGTTCCAGCTCCTACGCCAAGCAGTAACATGAAGGACACATCGTCAATGTATGCCGACCTTCCGGTAAAATAATTCACAGCGTAGAAAAATATAGAAAGAATGGCGGTGTATAAAAGTATCGACTTTATCTCGACGGGTATAAGAACAATTCTGTCCAGCAGATCGAACCTAACACTTCGCATTTCTTTTGTAGCCTTCAAATTGTTATCAAGGAATGTTTTAATATCATTAGATCTAACGGGTCCATATATTACTGTAAAACCAGTTTCTTTTTTAACAACATGCGCTGCCACACCAGGGGCACCCAGTTGTGGTACTATTATTTTGTTGTGCGTAACAACGTCGTTAAGTTTAACGTTCTTGATCCTTTTTATTAATTCATTTGTTCCAAATGTTCCCTTGCCCGCTGCGCACCATACATTAATGCCCTTGGTGTCCAAGACCAGTATCCACGCATTCATATCTTTCAAAGAACTGCGCAGTTTATTAAAGCTCATCGTATAGTTGGCTGATACAAATACCGGCGAGCTTTTGTCAGGTTCACCGATCTTATATAGTCCGGCATCAACCTTGCTGTACCTTGCCATGCCAAGTCTTAGTCTAAAATGTGTAAGGTGATCTAATAAATTAAGATGAGGCGAACAAACATTTGTGCAACTACATTTGCAAGGCATATATTGTCCCTATAGCGTGTCAGCGTAGTCAACGCTGCCGTAACCATCTTCTGAGACGTAATTTTCAAAAGATGTATACCTGGACAGCCAAGTTAAAGATACGTTCTTCGTCGGGCCGCTTCTGTTCTTTGCAATAATTATCTCCGCCAGGCCTTTCCATTCTGTATCAGGGTTGTAGAATTCGTCCCTGTAAATGAATATGACCATATCGGCATCCTGTTCTATCGCGCCTGATTCCCTGAGGTCACCCAATACAGGACGTTTATTGTGAACACGTTTGTCTGCTTCTCTATTGAGCTGGCTTACAGCTATTATAGGGACCTTCAGTTCCTTTGCTATCGCTTTCAGCGTCCTTGATATCTCTGATATCTCCTGTTCCCTGTTCTGGCTCTTTGAATTTGAACTTGCTCTCATGATCTGCATATAGTCAACTACGACTAGGTCTAGTCTTCCATACCTTGATTTTATCCTTCTACATTTTGCTCTTATTTCGCCTGGAGCAATTGCTGAAGTATCGTCGATAAATATCATCGCCTCGGACAATCTGCTCGCAGCGTCTGTAAGTTTTATGTATTCATTCTCCTCTACTCCGCCGGATGCAAGTCTTGATATGTCGATCCTTGCCTCGCTGCCGATAAGACGACCAACGATATCTTCTTTGCTCATCTCCATCGAGAATATTGCGATGCAAGTTCCGTGTTTAAGAGCAGAGTTCTTGGCAATGTTCAATGCGAGGGAGGTTTTTCCCATGCTCGGCCTTGCAGCCAGTACTATAAGTTGGCCAGATTTAAAGCCTCCGGTAACTTTATCGATCTCTTTATAACCAGTACCAACTCCGGTGAGTTTATCTCCCTTCTGTTGAAGTTCTTCGAGCGTCTTGAAATAATCCTTCGTAAGATCCTTCATCTCGTAATAAGGGTTCTGTATTTTACCGCTAGCGACCTCAAATATTTTCATTTCAGCATCGTTCAAAAGTGTTTCTGTATCGTCCCCTGAGTTATATATGTCGGAGATTATTCCCGTGCATGTTGAAAGGAGTTTTCTCTCAAGGGATTTTTCTTTAACTATCTTTGCATAGTTTGCAGCATGTGCGGCTGTCGGGACCATTGCGATAAGTTCGCTGAGGTACGTCGCGTCGCCTACAGCCTCCAGCTCGCCCTGCTTCCTCAACTCACCCTGCATGGTAATTATGTCTACAGGCTCGTTCCTTTCTATAAGTGATCTGATCGATGCAAATATCTTTTTGTGTGCCTCACGATAGAAATCATCCTCGTTAACGACATCGATCACCTCGAACACGGCGTTCCCTTCCAAAAGGATGGAACCAAGAACACATTGTTCAGCCTCTATGTCCTGGGGAGGAAGCCTGTATCCAAGTGTGTCTGTCATTCTTTCACCACCCATACCTTAAGATGAGCTTCGACGCCGTGGTAAACCTTCACCGGTATTGTATATATCCCTAATGCTTTTATCGGCTCGGGGATAACGATATCTTTCCTGGATATCTCGAACCCATCCTTCTTTAAAGCTTCCTCTATGTCCGCTGTTGTAACCGAACCAAAGAGTTTGTCCTCTTCACCGGCCTTTTTTATTATTGTGCAGGAGTGAGCAGAAAGTTTTTCCGCTGTTTTCTCGGCATGCTTCTTTTCGGTGTTAACCTTATCCTGAATTACTTTTTTGTGGTGTTCAACAGCCTTTACGTTGCCACCATCTGCACTAACAGCGAGGCCTTGCGGCAGAAGATAGTTCCTTGCAAAACCCTCGGAGACATTAATGATGTCGCCGCTTACCCCAATCTTATCCACATCCTTTTTTAGAATTACTTTCATAAAGTTTCTCCTTCTTTTTTAGTATTTAGATATTTTCTGAAATTGAACCATGTATCAAAGAACCCAAGCGCTATCACAAAAACATATGCAAAAATAACTACTATAGAGAACAATATCATCTTTAAGAATCCATCCCGCATTCTGGCCGACAAGAACAATTGCACAAGTATGATCCCATGAAAGAGATATGCCATCATCGTGCTCTTAAACAAGAACAGGCTTACAGCCTCTAATAAGCTGGTGTGCGCATAACTTGTATAGTTAGTGTAAACGTAAAGAGCGCCGAATATGATCGCAGGGAAAATGAAATAGTCAGGGACCTTGACCTTCATAAGACTGGGTTTAATAAGATAGCTTGCCGCATTAAAATCGAACCTTGCAACTATCAGAAGGTTAACGAACAGAAATATTATCATAATTACCGATATCGTTGCAGGGGTCTTTATCGCCAGCGTTAATGCAAGTTCTTTTTGCGTCATCCCAGAATCTACGAGCGCTTGTTTTAAGGCATCGGGATATGTGGATGACATAATAGTTAAGAGAGCGTCTATCCTTGATGCCAAAAGATCAATTATGTTGACTGAATAAGCCAGGCAATATGTCGCTGTGAAAACAACGTATGTGCCTACGACTATAATGCTGGCAAGCAACAATATATTACCGAACTTAATCTTGGCCCTTAAAAGCTCGCCAAGCACTACGACACTGAACACGACTGTGGCAGTATATATAATACCCACAGGCCACCCGGCGGCTAATATAACAAAAACAACGCTCAGCAACATCACCATTACTGATTTGCTTCTTAGATCAGTTATATACGTCACAAGCGGAGGTAGCGCGCTGAAAACAGCAAAGAACGAACTGATGAACATTATCGCCGAGGAAAGTGCTTTTCCCGGGACGCTGTATAACGCAGCTCTTATGTAGCCAAATACTTTTACCACTTTACATCCTATGGCACGAAGTATAAGCCAAGAGCGCAAGTTTTCTTGCCCTCTTTATCGCTATTGTGAGCTCCCTTTGATGTGACGCACAAGTCCCGCTTATCCTGCCAGGAACGATTTTAAATCTTTCTGTAACAAAAGATCGAAGGACTCTGGTGGTCTTGTAATCCACGGGAACATTCTCAGCACAGAACCTACATATTTTTTTCTTCGCTGTCTTTGATTTGTAGTCGCCCCTTGGTGATTCCTTGCCGTCGAAGCTCTCCCTATTAGCCCTTGGGGGCCTTGAATACTTTCTTTCACCTTCACTTGCTGCAGCTATTATGTCTTTTATCTCTTCGCTCATGTTATTTCTCCTTTTCTATTTTTGTTGCTATGAGTTTTACTTCCTCTTTTCCTTTTTTGCCTGTCTGTTCTATGATGCCTTCTATCTTTATTTCGTCTCCAGTTTTTAACCTGTCGACCAGTTCAACATCGTCGCCAAAACAGATGACCTTAATGTTCATCACCTTTTTTTGTTTCCATGGGACCTTTGTCGCCACAGATATCACGACCTCTTTAACTAGCATCCCTCCCGGCGTAGCTCCTCTATTCAAAGCCCCTGCATATTTTCCCCTGCATGAGAAAGAACTGTCGCCGTGGACGCTCTGCAAACTAATTCAAGTCCTTTACATTAGGTTTAACTGTGTTCGAAAGGTCAGCGACGTCTTTCAGCTTGACCGTGAGAAACGTAAGAACAGGTTCCGTGATCTTGAGATAGAACTCTATGTCTTTGATCGCTTCCGGCTTTGCCGTGTAGAGAAGATACACATACCTTCCCTTGTCCTGTTTCTTGATCGGGTACGAGAGGTTCCTGACTCCCCATACCTCTTCAAAGCCAACTTCTCCGCCTGACGATGTAACAAAACTTTTTAGCTTTGCATCGACGGCTTCGATCGTGGCTTGAGGTGATTCTGGATTAGTAACGTAGATCGTTTCGTAAGTCCTAAGCATATTTACCTCCTTATGGATTTACAGCCCACGGGCTTTGCCTCGCGAGCAAGGATTCCAGATCTTTTTTTGACCCGGAGCCAGTTGGTTTACCACACCTGTATATAAGCCGCAAGGGGTAAAAAAATCATTTTATAACAATGGGTTAGAGCACCAGACCAGATGTAATGTTCTCGTAATGGCTGATATCATTGCCTTTTATCACCAATGCATCCATGGCCATTTCCCTATACCTATATATAGGGTTCTCGCACAGGAAGGCTTCGACCCCGTTAAAATATCTTCGCATATTCCTGGCTTCAAGAGACACGAACGCGTCCTCTATTTCACCATCAACTATTGTTTTAACTTCAACAAACCTTATGGTGCCTTTCGGATCTTCTGCAATTATGTCTATTTCAAATCCGCGTTTATAGAAATTCCTGCTGATTATTTTAAAATTATTCTGGATGAGCCACTGAACAGCTTTTTCTTCGCCAGCTCGTCCTATTTCTTTAGTATTCATAGATCGCAATTGGCAAGATTGGCATATCCAAGGATAAGTTTTTTAACACCATAGCGCCTGAACTGAACTGTTACTTTTGCCTTGTCGCCTTTTCCTTCTATATTCCTTATTATACCTTCGCCGTAGGTTGCGTGCTGAACCTTGTTGCCTACGGAATAACCTAGTACATCGTCTGGCTCCTTAACATAAGTATATTTTGAATGAGTTTTTGTTTTTGGCTGTTCTCTGTAATAAATTTCTTCGTCGTTATAATTGTCTAAATATTTCTCATCGATCTCTTCAAGGAATGCAGAGGAATACCTTGCTTTTATCCCTCCAAAGATTCTCCTACTTCTCGCCCAACTGAGATAAAGCTCTTTCATCGCCCTGGTCATACCGACGTAGAGCAGGCGCCTTTCTTCCTCTATATCGTTAACATCATCGTTCCCGTAACTTATATAAGGAAGCAACCCATATTCAACTCCCTGGACGAACACTACGGGGAATTCAAGTCCCTTTGCACTGTGAAGGGTCATGAGCTTTACCCCGTTCTCGTCGCCATCTTCCTTATCGGTATCACCTACAAGTGCAATGCCTTCAAGGAACGCGGTTATACTTTTATTTTCTGCAGTCTCTTCAAAGTCTGCCATGGCGCCTAAGAATTCAGAGATGTTATCTATCCTGTCGTCGGCCTCGTGCCCGTCCTTTTCTTTTAGAAAGTCAAAATATCCTGTCTCGTCCAATATTGATTTCAAGATTATCGAGCCTGAATATCCATCTTCGTTCATTTTCCTCATCTTCTCTATGAGGGTTACAAAACTATCCAATTTTTTCTTTACGCTTGAGCTTATCCCTTTAAGCTCAACTTTCCCCGATAGTACTGAGTAGAAACTTGTTTTATTGTCCTGCGCTATATTCTCTATCTTTTCAATTGTGCTTTTCCCTATCCCTCTCGCAGGGACGTTGATAACACGGTTTAAGGCAACAGTGTCGCCGGGGTTAACCACTAGGCGGAGATACGCAATAATGTCTTTAATCTCTTTCCGGTCGTAGAACTTTATGTTGCCGACTATTTTATATGGTATGCCAGCTCTTCTAAGGTGCTCTTCCATAAGCCTCGACTGGGCGTTTATCCTATAGAACACAGCCATGTCGCTGTAGTTATACCCTTGACCGACCTTGTTGTTGATCTGGCCGGTTATGTATTCAGCCTCGGTGATATCGTTGACCATGGACGCCACCTTGACCTTTGGTCCCGCACTTTGTTCTGTAAAAAGGGTTTTGTCCTTACGCTGGAAGTTCCTCGATATAAGAGATGAACTTGCTCCAATAATATTTGCCGTTGATCTATAGTTCTGTTCAAGCTTCACGACTTTTGTGTTTTTATAGTCGTGCTCAAAGTCCAGAATATTTTTGATATCCGCACCACGCCATTTGTATATCGACTGATCCTCGTCGCCGACCACGCAGATGTTCCCGTGCTTAGCGGAGAGTGATTTAACAAGTTTGTATTGTATCCTGTTGGTGTCCTGGTATTCGTCCACGAACAAAAATTTCGCCCTGTCCTGGTATATCTCCAACACATCCTTGTGCTCAGAGAACAATTTTACAGTCAGTTTAAGTAGATCACCAAAGTCCAGCGCATTAGCCTTTTTTAATTCCTGTTCGTAATCATTGTAGACCTTGGCCAACCTCGAGTCCGGCTTTAATGCAGAGATGCCGTTCTTTATCGACGAGAAATACGAGACAATATCCCTTGGGTTAAATTCTTTCTTATCCATATCATGCGCATCAAGCAGCCTTGATATAAGAGCCTTTTGGTCTTCAGAGTCATAGATAACAAAATCCCTGGAGTAACCAAGTCTGCCTATGTGATCTCTCAATATCCTTGCACAAAGACTGTGAAAAGTTGACACTGTCAGTTGTTTCAACGACGACAAACTGCATACCTTAAGCCTTTCGCTTAATATATGCTCGATCCGCCCCTTCATCTCATCTGTGGCTTTGTTGGTGAACGTAACAGCCGTTATTTCATCCGGGCGGGCCAACCCCTTGGCAACAAGATACGCAACCTTGTACGTTATTACCCTGGTTTTCCCGGAGCCTGCTCCAGCGACTATAAGCATTGGGCCGTGTGTTTCCTGCACGGCATGTTTTTGTCTTTCATTCAGATCTTTTAAGAGATTGTCCAAACGTTATTACTCCACTGTGACGCTTTTCGCAAGATTTCTCGGTTTATCCACATCCGTACCTTTTTTTATAGCGATATTTAAAGCAAGGGTCTGCACAGGAATGATCTCAAGTAACGGCAAAAGGTCTTTTTCAACATCAGGAATCGGAATAAAAACATCGGATATCTTTTCCAACCGCTTGTCCCCCTCCGTACCTATTGCAATAATAGCCCCTCCCCTTGCGCTCACTTCTTCGATGTTGCTTATCGATTTTTCATACAATTCGTCCTTCGGGCAGATTGCTATAAGTACTAGGTCATCGTCAACAAGCGCTATAGGACCATGTTTTAATTCTCCTGAAGCGTATCCTTCAGCATGTAGATAGGTTATCTCTTTCAGTTTGAGGGCGCCTTCAAGTGCGATCGGGAAATGTATCCCTCGGCCTATGAACAGGAATGTTCTGAAGCTTAAATATTTTGATGCCACATTGCTGACAACACTGGAAAGCCGTAGAACTTTTTCCATTTGAAACGGTATTTTCACAAAACAATCCAGTACAGATTTTAACTGATCTTTTTTTATTACCCCGGACATATCGCCAAGATAGAGAGCGAGTAACAACACAACACTTACCTGTGCTGTAAAACTTTTAGTCGCTGCTACGCCTATTTCTGGGCCGGCATGAGTAAAGATAGTATAATCAGATTCCCTGTCCATTGTACTGTTCGGTTTATTGCATATCGCTATTACAAAGGAGCCTTTCCTTTTTGCCTCTCTCCCTGCAGCTAGGGTATCCGCTGTCTCGCCGGACTGTGAGACAAGTATGGTCAACACGTCCTTCGACATAATTGGGTTTCTATATCTAAATTCAGACGCAACATCGACCTCAACAGGAATTCTTGCATATTTCTCTATAAAATATTTCCCAAGCAACCCCGCATGCCAGGCGGTCCCGCATCCTATAATGCAGATACGTTTTATGTGTTCAAGCTGTTCTTTTGCAATAGGCATATCGTCAAATATCACAGAATCTCTAGACGCTGAGATCCTGTCCTGTATTGTGTTAACCACGACCTGAGGTTGTTCGTGTATCTCCTTTTCCATATAATATCTGTAGCCGTCCTTTGACAGATCGTCGGTAGACATATTAAGCGGACTAAAAGCTTTTTCGACATCCTGCCCCTTCATATTGTAAACAGTTATTTTGTCAGGCTCTATTTTTGCTATCTCGTAATCATCCATGAACGCGTAAGAATCGGCATGCTCGACGAGCGGATATACATCAGAGGCTATGTAAGACGTTGTTGAATTCCTGCCGGCAACAAGAGGCGTCCCGCATTTAACAGCAAAAAGGGTTTGCGGACTTTCATTAAATAGTATCCCCAGCGAGAACATGCCGTGTAGTTTGTTAACAGTGTTTATTATTGCCTGTAGTTCATCTATGTTTTTTTTGTGTTCTATGTCCAAAAGGTGGGCGATTATCTCTGTGTCCGTTTCAGAGTTAAACTTGCTACCCTTTTTTAAAAGTTCCTCTTTTAGTTCATCATAATTCTCTATTATCCCATTATGCACTATTGCCACTCCACCGACGACGTGTGGATGTGCATTGTTCTCTGACACCTTCCCGTGCGTGGCCCATCTCGTATGACCGATCCCAATGTTAGAAGAAAGTTTTGTGTTGGAAAGTTTCTTTTCCAATTCCTTTATCTTACCAACAGCTCTCACTGTAACAAATGACTTTCCGTTCAGGACACACACGCCGGAAGAGTCATATCCTCTATACTCCAGCCGCTTAAGTCCTTTAACCGCATATTCAAGGATATTGCTGTTCGCTGATACTGCACCAACTATGCCGCACATATTCAACCTCTCGCTGTTCTATTTTTCCTGTTTCTTGGATTTTTTGTTCCTTATCTTGTACACATAATCTTTTATATTCCTTTGGTCCACCCTCGATATAGCAAGAGCACCTTTAGGGACATCGTCCGTAACTGTAGTTCCAGCACCCACATATGAATCATCATTAAGTTTAACAGGTGCTATCAATTGACTGTCACTGCCTATGAATACATTGTCGCCGATTTCTGTCCGGTATTTATTGAATCCGTCGTAGTTGCAGGTTATGACACCGCAACCAACGTTAACGTTTTTTCCGATCGTGGCATCACCCACGTAGGACAAGTGGGGAATTTTTGATCCCTCGCCTACGGTTATTTTTTTGGTCTCTACAAAACCACCGATCTTTACTTTTTTGCTGGTGTTGGTCCCTGGCCTTACATATGTGAACGGACCAATTTTATTTTCCTCACCTATTTCAGCACCGTCTATAAAAACGTACGGCCCTATAATGCTCTTTTTCCCTATTTTAGAGTTCTGTATCCTGCATCCCTCTAAAATAACAACATCCTCAGCTATTTCGGATTCGCCAGTTATAAAAACATTGGGATATATTTCCACATCCTTTCCTATCTTAATACCCTCGTCGAGATAGACCTTTCCTGTGTCTATTATTGTAACACCGTTATTCGTAAACTTTTCTGCTCTCTCTTTCCACATTTTAAGCCCCACCTTAGAAAAAGAAGACCTATCATTAGCGCCAAGCACTTCGAACGGGTTGCTGTGGTCAATACATTTTACTTCCACACCTGAACCGCTTGCAAGTGCGATCACGTCCGTCAGATAGAATTCGTTCTTTTTCTTGTTTTTATTTATATCGCTTAGAGTCTTTTCTAGAAAATTCCTGTTGAAAGCATATATTGAGGCATTAACAAGTTTTATATCCTTGTCCCCGGCTTTAAGGTCTGTTTCCTCGATTATTTCGACTACATTCCCTTCCTCGTCGGTCTTTATCCTTCCATAGCTTTTCGGATCATCCAACGTTGTTCCAACCAACACAACACTTGCATCCTGGAAAACAAGTTCCTTCACCAAGCTCTCAGGGATGCTCGGGGTATCTCCGGGTAGCACTACTATTTTTGTTATTCCAGATTTTAGCACCGTCATCGCAGCACGAACAGCGCCCGCAGTTCCGTCCAGTGTTCTTTGCTCAACAAAACTAAAACCATTTTCTTCGCCTATTGCTTTTATAACATCATCTTTTTGATGTGAGAGCACGAATATCGTCTGTTCCGGTTTAAGGTGTCTCATCATCTCGCTGAAATATCTTATAACGGGTTTGCCTGCAATGTTGTGGAGGAGTTTGGACTTCTTGCTTTTGAACCTCGTCCCTGCTCCGGCCGCCATTATTACTACAGCTGTTTTACTGATCATGAATCCTCTCATCTTTAGAACGGTTTATAGTCTTCCTGTAAAGTAGAGTTATATTTTCTGTGATAGAGATAATCCTTTATCTCGTCCTGTATCTCCTGTGCCTTGTTGATGTCCTTTGTATATGATGTTGTATCGTCGCTGTTAGCATATACCCTAACCTCTATGTCGACAAAGTACGGTCTTTCAAAACCTGTCAAACTCGCATGCACCTCATAGGACGATTTATCCATCCCAAATTTTTTATCCAGCACAGACATGTTGGATATCGCCGTAGTCGGTTTCTGAGTGATACTCTTCACACCACCGTGTTTTTTTGCGATGATAGTATTGATGGCCTCCCATATCTGTTGTTTGGAGTAATCATACCCCCTGGAGACCGTCCCCAAACTTGAGCACGATAAAAAAGATGCCACCAAGAACAAAACAAGTATTGATCTTTTCATATCCCAGCCTCCAACAATAACGGGGTCGTTACAACCTCAATATATAGCACTAATTTAAAAACTAAAAGAGGGAAACCAGTCCCGCAACACTTGCAAAGGCAATGATAGCAAAGAACAACACCAACAAAAAAGGAACGAATATCACAAATACGCCTTTCCCCGTCGAAAACGAGTTCTGCTTACCAAGCTCTCTAGACACAAAATATATAAAGCAGCAAACATACGCGAGCGGACCTATGAACGGTACAAGATTAAGAACATAGAAAAATGCCATCGTAGTAAAGATCGTCGACAATGTAATACTGAAACGCTTTGGCCTTTTAATAAAAACATAAAGGACGAACTGTATCGCTGCGGCATATATAAAAATGAAAAAAAGATGCATCATAGGGCCTATCACAAGTCCGTAGAATGAGCCCAAGAACATAATGAATGAAATAAGTGAATTGAAATGGGAGCTTGGGGCATCAAGAGTACCCCTGAAAAAGTTCAACATTGAATAAAATATGTCACCATATCCAAAACTGAATGATAACAATTTTAACAGGACCCCGAAAAGGAACAGAGCGATATAACAAAAAATGAATGATGTTATTATGTTACCGTTAATGAGAGAGTAATACAGTTTTTTTAACATTTTCAACTTGGCACCTCCCTACATATCCTTTTATTGACTATAGACAAAAAAACAGGTTGTCAAGGATACCTGGGCGATATATTAATCCTGAACGAGGAGAATTATGGCTATAAAGACCGTCGGTATCATCGGCGACTCCCTTGAAAAGCCTCAGCATAACAACATTGCAGAAGAGATGGGAAAATTGATCGCGCTTAATGGCTACTCTCTTGTAACAGGGGGGCGGTTTGGCGTTATGGGCGCAGCTTCCAAAGGGGCCCGCACAGTGGATCCAAGGCCCGAGACCTCAAGAGTCATCGGGATACTCCCTGGAACAGACGGTTCAGATGCAAACCCTTACGTAGATTACATCATTCCAACAGGTATAGGCTGGGCAAGGAACCAAATAGTGGTCCTTGCAAGCGACATAATTGTAGCCATCGGAGGTGGGGCCGGAACACTTTCCGAGATGTCATTCGCATGGGTCTACAATAAACCGGTAATAGCCTTTGACGGCATGGACGGGTGGAGCACAAAACTTTCAGGTAAAAACATTGATGACAAACAACGTGATCCATTAATAAAAGTAAAAACTCCAGCCGAAGCGATAAAGATCATAAACGGTATTTTAGGAGCTCAGCGTCCGTAAAAGGTGTTAATTCTTTTTTAAGCACCTCCCCGCCGTCTTTAAAATAACTCACATTAATCTTATCCTTCCCCTGTTGGTGCGCTTTGCTATATCGCGCTATTATCCTGCCTGCCATTTTTGCATAGTCGCTGTTCAGATCAACTTCCACCTTAACGCCCTTTGAATACTTTATCAAAAGTCCAACAGCGCTCGGCACCATATCAGATGCTTCTATCAAAATATCCTTAGGAAAATCTTTGAAGAGCGTGCTGCATTCCTTTTCATCCCTTGCGACGGTAAAGAGCGCATCGTCGTCCAATAAAAAATGCCGCGCTGATATTAAAAGCTTAAGATCGTTCCATGTAATATCCTTATTTATTTTTCTAAGAGTGAGAAATCTTTTTTTAAGGTTAGGGTCGGTAAACTTACAGCCTCCAGCAGGCTGTGGATATTTATCAAGTCCCAGTTCTTTAGCCAATGCGACCTGGTGACTTCTCCCTCGACCAGATATGTTGAGTAGTTTTTCCCTGTCCAATATCCCTCGCTGTTCAGGAATGCTGGGATCTAGAAGTTTTGCGCTTAGAGGGCGCACCAAGAATCCTGAAAGGCCGCTTTCCTTCTCGATCAAATGCAACGCTCTCTTGTTCTGCGACATCGGCCTTTGCTCCAGTACCTCGCCGGAGAAAACAAATTCAGCGTTTAGCTCTTCTCTTTTTTTATTCGCCATGCTGAGCATATACCTGTGACAATCTATGCAAGGGTTCATTGACGAACCTACGCCGTGTTTTGGTTTTTTGACCACGTTCTGTATATAATCCTCGCCAAACTCGTGGACGATAAGACGCATGCCTTTCTCCTCAACCCTTTTTCTTGCCTCTTCAAGCTTTTCGCCGGAATAACCAAAATACGGCGAGACAAAATGCAAAAGATGGACATCAAAACCCTGCCGATGAATTAGAATGGCGGAGAGCCAACTGTCAAGCCCCCCAGAAAATAGTCCTACCGCAATTTTTTTATTCATCAACATTGCCCGCATTCTACCAACTGGCAAAATATTGGCAATTTAATTCCTGTACCCGTTGAATTGTGGAAAAATGGGGGTATAATACTTTTCGATCCAAAAAAATTTTAAGGAGGGGCGGGTAATGAGAATCAAAAGAAAATGGTACATCTTTACAGGTATTGTTTTTGTTTTAGTAACTGCTTTCATTTTTACCTTCTGTGGTAGCAGCAGCAGTAGTGGCGTAAGCAGCTTAGACCAGCTTCCAAAAATGACAAACCCTGTTGTATCAGCGAGTGTAAGTTCAGTAAAAACGAGTGCAGCAACATCCGGCTTGGCATTCTGGGGAGCAGATCAAACAAGTTTTACGACAGGCATGAGTCGCTCAATGTGTGAGATGTTCAATTTAACAAGAGAAGTATTGGACAGAGCGGCCTCGGCAGACAAGACCCTTTGTTACATCGCGAACACGATCGCTTCTACCGCAAATGCAACTGCTATGTCCGGATTAAATGCGTACGACGGAAACGCCCACATAATAGCGCTAGACTTTGGCGCAACATCACCTAACCCTAATTCTTCTGTTACACAGCCAAAAATGAAAATGAAGATCGTTAAGGACGGAGACAAGATCAACGAGTTTGAAATGTTCATGTGCATGGGCGGAACTAATGCAAGTCCAACACAGTCAGAATACCTCCACATGGTCATAGACAGCTCTAATAACATAACTATTACAAACAAAGGTGTCGAGTCTGGTACACAAACTTGGAAAAGTTACATGCTCGTTACAGGTGTGCTAAATTCAACCGGTCAATTCACATCAAAGAATATGACCGGCGTTACCTACGGCGATGGCCCCTACGGCACAAATTATGCTAAAGCGGTTTTTGATCAGTACTCAGATTATTTGACAGCTACTGCTTACCAAAAAGGGTCTAACTCTTTCAACGGTCAGACTAACTCATACTCAGCACAGGTTTATTCAAAGTTCCAGCTTTTGAACGGCACAAGCACCGACCTTCATACATGGACAATGGGCGACGGATCTATTCAAGCACAGTTCTCTAACGTATGGCAGGGCGTGACATATCCGCATAATGAAACGATAAGCTGGCTCGGTGACACAAAGATGGACACAACTGCAGCAAGTGGGATGTATTACACCGATGCTCTTAGCGGAACGATACCGACAACAGATCCAACCGCAGAAGCTTCGGCTATAGCTTTTACTGCTGCCGAAACCTGGGATTGTTCAGGCACTGTGGAAAATACAACTGCTATTGTAGTCGACCAAGCTGGTTTGGATACCACCTGCTCGGCTTACGGTTTCAAACCAGAGAGTGGCAACTCATGGATAGACTGCTACAACGCGATAGGAAATTAGTTATTTAGAGCTATAACAACAAAAAACGGTGGGGAGTTTTTCCCCGCCGTTTTTTTATTACAAAAGCCTGTTATCATAAAAACCTTCCGACAAAATTCTTAACTACATTTAATTCTTCGTCCAAAGATTTGGCATCGCAGATGTCACCATAGTACGCTTTTCGACCCTGTATCTCTTCATCGAGGTTCTTTATGTAATATATAAGATGTTTCTTCATCATTTTATATGCGCGCTGCTCCCCATAGAAATGTTTTGAGAGTTCCGCATGATGCATTATCGTAGAGAGGAACTTCTCGTCCAATGTTTTTTTCTCCCCTTTAAAGAACCACGGGTTACCTATCAATGCTCTCCCGACCATTACTCCGTCACAGCCAGTCTCTTTCATCATTTTTTTTACATCATCCAAGTTCAACACATCTCCATTCCCTATCACCGGGATCTTTACAGCTTCTTTTACTTTCTTTATGAGGCTCCAATCAGCACAACCACCAAACATCATCTTGGCTGTACGAGGGTGTACAGCTATATTATCAGCCCCTTCGCCCTCACATATTTTGGCACATTCAACTACGTTTATAGTCGAGGCATCCCAGCCAGATCTCAATTTTACAGAGACTACCTTTTTGGTAGAACGTCTTACAGCGGCAACCAACTCCCCTAAAAGTTTGGGGGTTGTCATGAGAGCAGCTCCGCTGCCACTCCTTAATACTTTTCTTACGGGGCAGCCAGCGTTTATATTTATCTCGCTGATATATTTCTCGTTCTCTATTATCTCGACCGCCTTGGAAAAAGAGTCGGGCTTTGAACCGAACAGTTGGATTATTAATTCATCCTCGCCGTCCATTATCATGGCAAGACGCATTGTGTTTTTGTGTTTCCTTGAAAGGCCCTCAACACTTATCATCTCAGAATACAGATGCCTTGCACCAAACTCCTTGTTGATGACCCTGAAAGGAGCGTCGCTGATGCCTGCAAGCGGGGCTGTCCAAATTTTATTTATCATCTATTGGATATTCTCACAAAATAGTTATCCACCTTATATGATGCCCTGGGGGGCAGTTTTATCGTCGTACCTGCTTTGATCGCCACCTCGCCTGAAAGGATCTTCTTATTGAACTCATGGTTGTAATTAACTATGTCAGCCATACTAAGACCCGATACGTGGGACAGCTTGCTGATGTATGTGTCCTTCTCAATATAAACATAATAGAAATTCAATGGAGGGTTCTTCTCCAAATGTCCGAACAGCCTCTCAGAATACACAGTAACATACAAGGCGGCAAGGAATTCACAATAAAAGTTTTGAGATGCAAAGCCAAAGTTACGGCCTTCATAATTAGAGATTATTTTAGCGATATCCTTGGTTTTCAGTTTCTGTGATGCTTTTTTTAGACCTGTTGGACCATGGTTGTACGCTGTAATAGCAAGAGGCCAATCATGTAATATACTGTAATTCTCCTTTAACAGTTTTGCCGCAACAGCACCTGCCTTAAAAGGGGAGTATCTCTCGTCGTAGACTAAGCCTGTCGTCATTAGTTTTTTTCCAGTAGTGTCGATGATCTGCCAAACGCCCTTAGCCCCAACTTTTGAACTTGCCTGTATATTGAATGATGATTCAACGAATGGTATTCTCGTAAGTTCCCATGGAAGATTGTCCTCCTTGAATATCTGCTCTATAAGAGGAAGATACCTTGATGATGTTTGTATGCCGGTAATTATTTTGTCCTTTTGTCCTTCTTGGACCCTTAAGTTCCCCGGGGGGGTCGCCCTTCTTCTCACGAGGTTCCTAATCCGTTTTTCTTCTGGCGTAGCAGGAACAAAATTCTTAACCCCTCCGGCAGCTTGTATCTTGTTCAAGACAATACGTATCTTCCCTTTTTCTGTATTCGCGACATTTGTGTTAACAACTTTATATACGAGAGAGAGATCATCAACGTCGTGTATAACGGATAACGAGGAAGGATAGAGAGCGTATATCTTGGCCCAGAATAGAACCCTGTCTTTTAAACCTGAAGGGATACTAAATTCTTTGGAGATGAGGTTATCAGGGTTCTTTAAGATATATTGAAGATTATCCAATTCGTTCCTTCTGGCGGATTCAGACATGTCCTGATATTTTGAGCTCGATAGGTTTATGCGGTCGTCCCAGGCCTTATCGACCTGTATCAACGAGCTAAAACCCAAGCTGTATAAGGTTAAAAACAAAAGCTTAAACATAGTTGGAAAGGATTGTATAATTGGTACAATAACAATTCAAGGGGAATAGACAAATGGCCTGGTTGCCAATAACAGAATACGCAATGCTCAACAAGACGAGCCCTTCGACAATAAGAAGACGGATAAAAAGCAACTCAATTCAGTTCAAGTTAGAGGATGGTAAATACTACCTATTAGATGAAAGAACAGGGGCGCCCCTGGATGATAAGGACAAGATGATTCGTTCACTGAAAGAAGAAATATCAGAACTAAAGATGCTTATATCCATATTAGAGAAACAAAAAAACACTTAATCTATTCGCTGTCTAAAGTATTTCAGGGTCATTTGATACTATGGCAATATTTTCTTTATCGTCGTCAAAATATTTATTTGCCACAGCCATAACGTCTTTAGATGTAACGTTCAGTATCTTTGAGGAGTAATTAAATATTGAATCGAACCCAAGACCATAGAACTCATCAAAGCCCATGTTCGCAGATTGCTCTCCATATGCCTGCATAGCAATCGCATGGCGACCTATAATAAAATTTTTGGCCCTTTTGAGCTCTTCGTCGTCTATTTTTTCAGCCTTTATCCTGTGAAGCTCCTTTCTTATTTCTTCTATCGCGCGAGCTGTCTTTGATGTCTCGCTTGCGATGTAGATACCAAAGTAACCCGGATCAGCACCTAACATATCTACAGGAGTTACGGTGTAAGCAAGGCTTTGTTTATCTCTCAAGTTAATAAAAAGCCTTCCGCTCTGGCCTGATAGCACCGACGATAATACACTCAAGACATATCTATCCATAGACCTTATGTCACACGTTTTATATGCAAGGAATATGTGCGCCTGTTTGGACTCCTTCTTGAACATGCTGATCCTCGGAAATTTCTGCTCAGGCTCGGGGGTTACATATAGCGGTTTGCTGCCATTATGCTCTATTTTAGATACAACACCATCTATCCATTTGAGGATATGCTCCCTATTAAAGTCGCCCACGACGGAAAAGATCATCCTTTTTGGATCCAGCATTGACTTATAAAAAGACAGCGCATCCTGTCTCTTTATGCTACTTATCGAAGCCACCGTCCCGTGCAGTTCAAACCTATACGGGTGCTTTTGATATATCGTCTTTAAGAGGAGCATGTTCGCATATCTTGCAAGGTTGTCCTCTGTCGCCCTTATATCGTCCTCCATAACTTTTTTTTCTACGTCAAAATACGCCTTATTGAATCTAGGATCCAAAAGAACATCACCCGTTACATCCAGCATCTTATCAAGGAACGGGGTCATCGCTTCAAGGCTGAGGCCTATTGAGTTCCTGCCACTAAAAGCATTAAGGCTAGACGCTGTCCCGTCGATAGTATCGGCTATCTCAGGGAAAGAGAACCTCCCTGCGTCGAACGTAAGTGTCCTCGATATAAGCATCGACATCCCTTGGTTTGCTTCAGTCTCGCATATCGTCCCGCCAGGGAGGATCACCCTCATTGAAATGAGTGGTGTTGTGTCAACTTTCCTCATCACTATCTTGGCCCCCGACTTATGGACGATCATTTCAGGTTCGGATATCAAGAAGTCTTTCCCAAAATTATAGCCTGAAGACTTGGTTATGCTGCCCATTGGGGATTTAATATTATGCTTCCTCTTCCTGGGGTTTGTTATCTTTTTGATATTCGAGACGTCCAGACGCGTCTTGAATATACGTTCAACATCATCGTCATTCAACGACGTGGTTTTGTTCACTATCCCAGACACGCTGAGGCCTTTTAAATTAAGATATTTCGTGAGGACTTTTGTTATCATGTCTGCATCAACTTTTTTTAGTTCCTTGAAGTATTCGTCCTCAAATTTTATTCCGCCAGTTGTTGAGATCATGTGACCGATTTTTCTGGCCAGTCCCTCGACGGTCTCTCTTTCATATACTTTATCGCTAAGAAGGATGGTCTTCGCCTTCTCTACCTCGTCCCCGCTTATTCCATGTTCTTTTATTTTTTTTATCTCCAGGCCTATACATTCAACTATCTCGTCGAACTTTCTGTTAAAGGCAGCTGAGATGTTCTCCATTGAGAAGAAAATGCTAAAAGAACCGCCTGCCTTTGGAGTATAAGCATAAGAGCCAATACCGGTAACAAGCCCCTTATCAAGGCGAAGGCTTTTGAACAGCCTCGAGCTTTCACCCTGCCCTAATATTATAGAAAGGACATCAAGGGCCGGAACGTCTTTGTGTAAAAGACCGGGGATCGGAAAACCGAACTCAAAAACAGCCTCTTTAACATCCATGCTGCCTATCTTTGATGCAAATGAACTTTTAGCTTTTACCTGCGGGGTTTTTATCTTTTTTGCGGTGGATCTTTTTATGTCACAAAAAAGTTCCTTAACGTTCTTTTCTGCGGCAGCTTTTTCTATATTTCCGCATATCACAAGCAGAGCATTGTCAGCGGAGTAGAATTTTTTATAATAGTTCAGTATATCCTTTCTCGGGATACTCTTAATAATGTCCTCTTCGCCAATAACGGTCCGTGAATAAGGGTGCCCCTTAAAATGTATCTCAAAGAAATTGTCTGATGCAACACTGTTCGGTATATCTTGATATCTTTTTATCTCCTCGAGAATGACCTCTCGTTCTAGATCCATTTCGTCACTGTCAAAAGTGGGATGGAAAACAAGATCATTAATGGTCGTAAGGGCTTCCTTAAAATACATCGACGGTATTGTTACATAATAACACGTATGTTCTTTTGACGTGAACGCATTAAGGTCACCACCCAAACATTCTATGGACGATGCTACTTCGCCAGATTTATGATGCCTGGTACCCTTAAACAAAAGATGTTCAATAAAATGCGAAACCCCATATTCATTTTTTTTCTCGTTGACCGAACCACAACTTAGCCAGACCTGGAGGCTCACGACCTCGGAGGCAGGGTTTTCTATTATTGCGTATCTCAGACCATTTGGGAGTTTGCTGATCTTCATTAGTGTTTTTGTCCTTTTTTAATGGCTGAAACTAAGATACTTTTATAAACACAATATGTCTAGAAAGAAGCGTCTAAAAACAACGGGGCTCTCAAAGGTCAATCATCTATATATACATATCCCGTTCTGTAAAAGTAAATGTCCGTACTGCGATTTTTTTTCGGTCACTCTTGCAGGTCAAAAAATTAAAGATAGATATACGGATGCCTTAATAAAAGAGGTCAAGCATGTCTCCAAAACATTGGCAACACCTCTTAAAAGTTTTTATCTTGGCGGGGGAAACCCTATATTAATAGGAGAGATCAACCTAAAGAAGATAATAGATGCTGTGAAGCCTTATATGTCCATCCGTACAGAAAAAAGCATAGAGATAAACCCCGAACATCTTGGAGTTTTAGACATACCATCGCTGGGTTTCAATAGGGTCAGCGTTGGTGTTCAGACCACGAATAAAAAAGCGCTCAAATTAATAAAAAGAAAATATTCAATGCAGCAATTAATAAAAAACATCAGGACCCTTAAAGGAAAAGGCGTCACGCTGTCCTTGGATTTTATGTTCGCTCTCCCAGGCCAAACAATAGTCGACTTAAAACGTGATATTGCTTTCATAAAAAGGACCGCACCAGAACATGTTTCTTTTTATATGTTCACGCCTCCCAAAGGATATCCATTAAAGCATCTGCTCTCCGACGACAAGACGATAGACAAAATGTTCAAGCTGACACACTCTGCGTTGGATAAATTTGGTTTTATTCATTACGAAGTCTCTAACTTCGCTAAGAACAAAAAGATCTGCCGACACAACTTTGCATACTGGGATAAGAGCTCATATCTCGGCTTGGGCGCTGGAGCACATTCGTTTATGTCAGATAAACGCCAGCGCATGTGGCACGGGGACAATGTAACATCTTATATAAAGGCCCCTGTGACTTATGCAGGAAAAGAGACTCTGGATAAAAATACGAGAAAGCTTGAGGATATAATGCTCGGGTTAAGGCTTTTAAATACAGGGATACCTACATCAAAAATAAAAACGGACAGGATCAAAGAACTCATAAAGAACGGGATTGTCGAGGTAAATAATAAAAGGATAAAAATACCAGCTGGCAAACTTATCCTGCTAGACTCTATAATTGAACATATCTGCACAGTTTCTCTATCTTAAGAGGGCATTTTGTGCAGTCGGGTCTTTTCTTGCAGTGATCTTTGCCTAGTATGACCAATTGTGCATGGTAATCCTTATACAGTTCTACGTCCTTTTTAATGTTCTTGTGGAACAGCGTCTGAAGTTCACCGTATTTTATATTACTATCAACAAGGCCCAACCTTGAATAGATCCTTTTCGTGTAAGCATCTATTACAAATACAGGGTGCTCGAGTGCGTAAAGCATCATGCTGTCCGCTGTTTCCTCTCCTATCCCTTTAACATTCAAAAGAAGTTCTCTCACTTTGTGAAGTTTTCTTTTTTTAAGAGATGTTATTGTATTGCTGTCGAGGAATTTACAGAACTCATGAAGGTATTCTGCTTTCTGATTAAAATATCCAGATGGTTTAATTAGGGAGGATAGATTTGATTTGGAGCACATTTTCATCTTTTTATGTGTTAATAGACCTGTTTTCTTTAAATTGGATATGGCCTTTTCAACGTTAGACCACGCTGTATTCTGTGTAAGTATCGCTCCTACACATATCTCAAAGTCAGTTTCCCCCGGCCACCAGCCCTGATGGCCCCTGTGCTTTAGCAAAGCTTTGTATATCCTCAAAAACAATTACGTTTTCCTCATATTGACATTTCAGTTCTTTTTAGTTATTATTCTACTTTAGTTAACATATACTTTAAGCTAATGGAGGTCTATTAAAATGCTAAAATCGGAAAAAATAACTTTCAAAGACCTTAATAACGATTCGGCCCAGCCGTTGCATCCGCTTAACTGGAGAAAGCCGTCCGGTGAGATAGGCAGGGTCGTTCTGCCTAAAAGTATGACCGGCACAAAGGCAAACGTTGTCGTCCTGTGTCCTGACAACTTTCCAACGGGATCCTCAAACGACGGACCAGCTTATTTCAATGTAAAGTACTTAATTGACAATAAAAAGATCGTTAATAATACCGTCGAGATATGCGCATTTGATAGCTCAATAGTGAGCTATGCGTGGGCTTGCTCAATAATGGGATTGAAGTGCATAATAAGAACGCCGCAGACGACCTACCCTTATTGGATGAAAAAGGCTGCTAACTACGGCGCAAAGATAGAGGTGGAAGGCACAAAGCTTTTAGACGTTATGAGGATAATGGATCTTCACAAAAAGAAGTCAAATTTTATCTGCGACGTACAGACCCCTCTTTCATACACCTTTCACGCTAGCGTAACAGGCAAAGCAATAATAAAAGCCGTCGACGGTGTTGGTAATAATAAGATAGTGTTATTATCGTATCCGGCATCTTCAGGAGGATTAACAGGAGCGGCGACTGTAAGCAAAAAAACATACCCGTATTCAAAGAATATACTGACCGAACCTACAGCAAGTTCAACCTTCTATAACAACAAAAAGGGGCCGCATAAACTTTACGGCTCCGGTTACGGCTTCATTCCGTACATACACAACATCATGGCAACGGATTACGTCATGCTGATACAGGACGACGAGGCCATAAAAGTACTTAAATGCTTTGAGGAATTTAATTCAAAAGTGGCGGCTGAATTTGGGCTCGACAGTAAAACCATAAAACCATTGGTAGGAAAATTTGGCATATCTACAACGGCATGTATTATTTCTGCAATCAACCTTGCGCAACAACTGCATCTCTCCCCTGATGACAACGTATTAATTATAGGTGAAGATACCGCAGCCCCTTACAAAGAGGCAATGAAAAGTGAATCGGTCAGTGAGATGGATGTTAAATCAATAATCGAAGATGCTTTCATAAAAACAAAGTTCCGGCCTGTTATCGACGTAACAGGACAAAGGCAAAGAGAGCGGTTATTCAGAAAGAAAATCGATTTCTGGATGAAGCGCGGCATGGACGAGAACATCCTCAACAAGATGAAAGACAAACAATACTGGGACAACCTGCCGAGTTATTGATGTTGCATCCTGTTAATTATCTTTGAGTTCGCCGGGATATTTGCCCCATCCATAATAAATGAGTCCCTGATCGCCGAGCCTTCTTTGATCGTAACATCATCCCCCAATACTACATTCGGACCTATAATACTTTCTTTTTCAATAGTAACCCCGTGCCCTACGAATACCGGCGGGATAAGTGTTGCACCCCAATCAACATAAACTTTATCGCCCAACCATATGTTCTCGACGACCTGCTCGCCACTCCTTAGGTCTATGAAGTCCTCATATATATTACCAAGTTTATACTCGGATAATTTCTTTAGTACCCATAAATTCCCGTCGAGGTATTTTTTATGATCGCCGAATTCCAGCCAAAATTCTTTGTTATCGTCCACGGCACAAGAATTAACTATGCCGCCCGACGAGATATACGGGATATAAAGATCCTTTATTATACAGCTTGGCAGTTGTGCGGGTTTAACATGTTTAAAGAATTCAGGACTTAGGACCTGGATGCCAGTGAACATACATTCCTTATACACTCCCCTCGATTGTCCGCCTATAGAGATAACATTGTTAAAATCGTCGATAAAAACAGGCGTAGCGTCATCAACATCCTTTTTTCTCACGACCATGGTCGAAATACATTTTCTCTTTTTATGCTGTTCCAAAAGTTTTTTTATGTTCATATCAAAAAGAATGTCCCCATTTATCACCAGAAAATCGTCGTCTAAAAGATGTTCCTTAAACGACATAATGCCGCCAAGCGTTCCTAGTATTTGCTGCTCAGTGGAGAAATGGACTTTAACTTTTTTGGGAAAATTAACCTTGTCAAATTTTTCGGGGAGATGATGCCTGTTTATGTAAATTTCTCTGACGTCGTATTGATACAAAAGATTTATCGTATACTCCAAAAGTGGGATCCCAAGTACCTTTATGAGAGGTTTTGGTGTGTGATCGGTTATAGGTTTAAGACGAGTCCCATAACCCGCGCAAAGTATTACAGCCTTCATCTTATAACAGCCCCTAAGATAATATCCTTCCATTCCGGGAATGCTTCCACAACAGCCCGTACCTTTTTAACGCTCGGTTCAATATACTTGGTATAATTATCGTTGTTCTTCTTCACCTTTTGATACGCGTACGTACCCAATATCTTTATCCCTCGCTGTAGATAGCACAGCCTATATGCACGTTCATACTCCTGATACGTAATGTCTACAACGTCTTTCATCTTGTCATGGTACGACTTTATGAGCCTGCATATCTTTTCAGGATCTATTGACCTGTATGGGTCTATTAGTAATGACGCTAGGTCGTAAGTGAACGGTCCTGTCCTTGCGTCCTGATAATCTATGACGACAAGGTGCCCGTCGCTCACCATCAGGTTCCTCGAGTGATAGTCCCTGTGAAGGAACATGGATTTTTGGGCCATCATCTCATCTACCAGCTCGTTAAAAAAAACATGGACGTTTTTATCTTTGCTATGGCTGTAATAGTCGTTAGCCATAATAAGTTCAGACATAAATTTTTCTTTGGTAAAAGAGACATCGAATCCTTTTGCCCCTTTTTGATACCTGACCATTATATCCAGCGCCTCGTCGTAATATCTATTTACCTCATCATCATCACTTATAGATTCCAAATGGACCGAGCCAACATCCTCCTGAATGATCGTGCCCTTTGCACAATTAATCTCATAGAGTTCCGGGACCCTTATCCCCAATTCTTTAAAATATCTGTTACATTTTATAGCAGAGGCATCCTTACTAAAAGGTTCGTCCTGCATAAGTATCCTGGTTGAGCCGCCAGAAAACACCCTGTAGTACCTTCTTGTTGATGCATCGCCGGCTAAGAGCGTGATCTTGACATCGCCTGACAATTAATGCCTCCGATCATTTTTATAGGAATATTCGTCCTGTAATATTAAACTAATAATGTTAAGATATCAAAAGAAACTATGTCTAAGAAAATTATATCTATTTCTTTATCCGTAGCAATTATCGCCTTCTTGGCTGGTTATGGTGCACATTACTATATGTTAAGGAACAACGTCTCGGGTAAGTCCGACGTAAAAGGACCGGGAACTCCCCCAGTCTTTATATCAAATGTTGATAAAAAGAACGAGCCAAGTAAAGAGGCACGTGCTGAATATACAAAACTTGCCTCTGAATATCTTGAGTACATAAGGGACATCGAGCCAGAGGACAGGATAAGCTTTCAGGAATTCCTGGCAATGAGGAAAAATGAACTCATACAAAAAGGGAGGTTCACCGAGGGTGCTGCCAAAATAGACGACGAAATAAGCAGATGGCAGAACGAGGGTGACGAGGCCAACGTGTATACCATAAACGGTGCAGTTGATTGCAGCAACATAAAGGAAAAAAATTCGATAATAATGGTCGCCGTGTTCGTACCATCTAGTCTCTCCGGCGTTCTGCCTGAGCAATCTTCAGCATTTACGTTCACTGACTGTTATAAGAGGCAATTTGATCTCGATCTTGAATCTACGTCCGAGATAACGGCTGAGTCATATACGGTATCAATAGTTGCAACTGCATTCAGCAACCGCAGTTTTGTACCTATCGCTAGCGGCAAGGACAAAACTGTTGAAGGTGTCCCGTTATCAATGCTTACCAAAAGAAAGAACAACGCCGAGGTAAAGATACGGCTCTATGACCTAAAAGATAAGATGATCGGTACAGCGGTAACCGTTTCCGGAAGGGGCGGTGACATCCTCTCGCTATACGGGCTCGACAATATCGCTAAGTTCATACCTGATTTTAATACTTTTAAGACCACTGTTTTTGGCATGGACGGGACAGCGACGTTAAATTCTCTCCCCATAGGCTCTAACATTTGCTTTGAATCATTTAACCCGGAAAAACCTGATAAAAAAGCAACGTTAATAACGCAGACCTTGTATAACCGATCAGAGATAACGATCCCTGCTGATGCTTTTGTTAAAAAAGCACCTTCAGTAATAATAATACCACCAAGGAACGTGCCTGAGGGAGATATAGTGATCCTGTCAAGGTCGTTAAAGAATAAGTTAACCAGACATTTTAACAACTTCAGGCCTACAACGATCAATTACTCTGACACAGAAGACGCAGTGCTTGATCTGAGGATAGGCAACAAAAGCATGGGACTTATGCCGTTGTTCATTAAAAAAGATGCTGTAACAGTAGTAGAACCATCTCACAAGAGAATAAATAAATTATGCGGAAAAATAAACATCGAGGGTGGAGCATGCAAAAATTGCTCTATAAAGATCAAATATACCGACAAGTCCACGACGTCTGACGCCATGGGCAGGTTCTGTTTAAACGACATAAATATCATTGATTCGTCCTTGGAACTATTTATTGACTCAGATGAACAAAACATAATCGCCACCATCCCCGTGTTCTATTCGCACAAAGACCTGATAGTTGTTCTGTCCGCTCCGGGGGCAAAACTTTTGCGCCAGTGGAACAACATCGCGCCTACCATACCTGTAAATGGGTTTATTTACGGTGATCATGCTTATTATAAGAGCTACCACGCTTTCATTTCCGGTCTGGATAATAACACAAATAGGGAAGCCCTTTATATAGACGACATAACGGGGCTGCCATCAAAGAACAACTTTTCCACATCATCTGATCAGAACAACGCTGGATTCGGTAAATTTATCTTCCCCGACGTACCCCAAGGAAGATATATCCTCTACCTACTAACGCCAGATAAAATAATACATTCCAGGCTCATCCATGCTGAGAGTGGTAAAATAACTTTGGTAAATTAAGGATCTGGAGGTATAAAAATGAAAAATAAAAAAGTATTTGTACTCGTTGTTTCATTGTTGATAATAATCTTTATCGTTACGATCTCTGTCGTTGATCGATGCGCAAAGAAAGACAACGCTGTATGCACCATAAAAGCCGGCCATCATAAGATAAAAGCCGTCGTCGCATATACAAGTCAGGCACAGGCCAAGGGCTTGATGGGTCTTGCCGACCTTAAGGACGGTGAAGGGATGATATTTGTCTATGATTCTCCGCAGCAGTTATCTTTCTGGATGAAAAACACCATCATCCCTTTAAGTATCGCGTTCATTGAGGCCGATGGAAGGATCGCGGTCATCTATGACATGAAAACTGAGATCGGCGTCCCTGATTTTGTACTGCCAACATACGCTTCACCGACGGAAGTTAAATACGCAATAGAGGTCCCTCAGGGGTGGTTCGCGGCAAAAGGCATAAAAGCATCAGATCAAATGGACCTGCCGAAAGAGTTAAAATAAATGCAATGTCTTTACTTGCTCTTTTGTTTGCTCTTAGATTCTTTTTTCTCTTCTTTTGTATCCTTTACTTCTGTAGCTGATTTATTCTCTTCCGGGGTTGTTGCTGCTGCTTTAGACGACGCCTTTGTGTTTAGGCATTCTTCAACATACCCTTCAAGTTTTGAATGAGCGGCCAGCTTCTCACAAGGAAAAGTTGCAATGGAAAAACTTGAGCCCATGTTCTGGCTTACCCAACATATGCAGGCAGCGGTATCCATATAGTAATAGAGATCATCTATATCAAGATCAGCTTTTATAAGCTTTGTTGTCTTTACGTCCAGGTCGACCTTAAGAAGCTTTGAACTCTCTGCATAGGCCGTCGTTGATAAAGCTACTAGAAAAAGCAACACTAAGAACATTTTTAAACACTTCATAAATTAACCTCCATGATATTCCTTATTACCGGTGGATATACCACAATACCGTTCATATAAAAACTCTTATTTTTCTCTTGCTTTAGACGGATTTGACGAATAATTAATGCATTATGAACCCGAAGAGAATAGCCTACTTAATATACAACATTTTTGCAATATCACTGTTGATGTGCCTATTTTCAGCTCAGAGAGCTTGGAAAATTAAATGAAAATAGGGGTAATATCCGATTATTTCTATCCTGCCATAGGCGGAATAACTGAGCACGTTTATAATTTTACTAAATATGCGACCAAGATGGGACATGATGTAAAGTTAATAACCCCGGCACCGTTAAATTATTCCAAAAAAGACCTGCAGGAAATAGATCAAAGGCTTTTGAACGGAAATGTTATTCGGTTCGGCGTACACCTCCCCGTGTTCTCGAATGGTTCCCTAAGTAGGATCGGAGTAGCATTCAATATAGATAAAAAACTTAAACATTTATTCGAGACTGAAAAGTTCGACGTTGTACATACACATTCGCCGCTTGCAGGATACATACCGCTGCTTGCTATAAAGTATAGAAACACTTTGACTGTCGGCACAATGCACACTTATTTCAAGAGCAGCTTCTGGTTCAATACTTTCAAAGGAGTGCTCGCGAGATATTACGACGCTATGGACGGTTGTATTTCTGTTTCCAACTCAAGCAGGGACCTCATAAAGGAATATCTTAACAGAACCCCGGTCGTTATACCGAATGGCATTGATACAAATATATTCGGGAACACAGACAAAAAGATCAATGCATTCATGGACGATAAAGTGAATGTATTCTTCATCGGCAGAGCAGAGACAAGAAATGGCATTGATGTACTTATAAAGGCGTTCGCAAGAGCACAGAGAGAATTCAGTAAGCTCCGCCTAATAATCGCAGGTGATGGACCATACCTTGACCTCTACAAACAGCTTGCTGCGTCGGAGAACTGCAAAGACGTTCATTTTGTCGGCAGAATCTACGAGGAAAGACCGGTGTATTACAACACGGCCGACATACATGTTTTCCCCGCAGAGATAGCTACGTTCAGTATCACAGTGCTCGAGGGTCTCGCCGCTGGGAAACCCGTTATAACAACGGATATGAAAAGCTTTAAGGAGATCATGACGGACGGCAAGGAAGGATTTCTTGTTAAATATGGCGACCACGAGAAGATGGCTCAAAGGATCTTAGAACTTGCAAAAAATAAAGACCTTCGTGAACGCATGGGCAGGGATGCAAGGCAACAGGCACTGAATTACTCGTGGGAGATCATCACAAAAAGGGTGATAGATTTTTACGGGGAGTGCAAAAAAAAGAAATGCCGCTGATCCATCGGATAAAAGTACTTTCACTCATACTCCTATGGTTAATTATTGTGGTTAACACGTCCATAATGATCTGGTTGCCAGTTACACTGTTCGGGTTATGGGTGCTTTACGCCGTCTATCCAAGATTCGATCTCACTCCTTCAATATCCCTTAAAAGCACGTGCAAATTAATAGCGCTTACTTTTGACGACGGACCTACACCTGGGTTCACAGATAAAATATTGGAAATATTAAAAGCCGCGTCCATTCCCGCTACATTTTTCATGATAGGCAGTAAAATAGAGCAGGCCCCAGAGCTTGCAAGAATTGTTGTCTCATCCGGGAACGAAATAGGCGTCCATACATACACTCACAAAAAACTGCATCTCGCGGACCGCAAAAAAATAGATAGTGAGATATCGAGGACCAGAGAGATCATTCGTTCTATATACAAAAGCCTGAATATGGAAAAAGACCTCCGGGATATATTCAGGGCACCACATGGATTTAAAAGTTTAACATTAAAAAAATATCTGCGAGAAAAAGGCATTGCCCTTATCCCATGGACCAAGGGGGTGTGGGACACGGATGCCCCGGGTACAAAACAAATATTGGAGAGGGCAACTCAAAATCCATCCGTTGTAGAGGTATTGCTTCTTCACGACGGGAAAGGAATGTCCACAAATATTACAGAGGCACAAAAGAACGGAGTTATAGACGCTCTCCCAAAAATCATAGACTTCTACAAGAATAACGGGTACACCTTTATCAGGGTCTCTGAGCTTGTAAAAGGAGATGATAATACGGTTGGCTCTTTTAAATAGAAAATGGCTACACTCACTTGGATTGCTCATATCACTGGCGTTCGTATATCTTGTATTCCGTGGCACCGATCTTCAGGAAATATTTAAAACACTCTCCCGATTAAGACCGATCAATGCAATAACTGTGTCTGTCCTGAGTTTGTCGCTTGTAATTTTTAAGACGCTGAGATGGAAGCTGCTTTTGGATAAATCTGAACACATCTCCTACAAAAAACTACTTACGATAAACTTTACAGCCCACATGTTCAATATCATCTTCCCTTTCAGGGCTGGAGAGGTCATACAGATATTCCTTACAAAGAGCCATGCTACGACGGGAAAATCAAATATTGCGGGAAGTATCGTGTTGAATAAATTCCTCGAACTCGTCTCTATATTAATAATATTTTACTCTACAATAGCTATCATGGATATTCCGATACCTTCATCCTGGTTGATCCCGGTAAAGTACCTACTTGTATTCTCCATACTGTTTCTCTTTTTATTCGCATTCAATTTTGTTGATGCAAATAAAATAAGACCACCAAAAAGCAAACTGTTAGGAAGCCTGCGTTCATTTTTTATCTCACTCAATCATATAAGCGACAAAATGCTGCTGATAAAGACCCTTGTCCTCTCGCTGTTCATATGGGGCATAGAGATCTTCATGATCTACGTTCTCCTCAGTGCTTTTGGCATCCCGGCACCTGTATGGGCACCGATCATGGTGCTTGTGGGCATAAACCTTGCCATGCTGATCCCTGCAACAAGTGCAAGCTTTGGTACTTATGAATATTCCATAATACTTGTACTCGGGTTATTCGCTGTAACAAAAGATGTCTCTGTTGCGTTCGCAATAGCGTTACACTTTTTAGAGGTAATCCCCGTATTGTTGGTGGGCTTGATAGCGTATCTGAGGGTAAGGCCTGCGCTTGCTGTTTCGGCAATAGCCGCTATATTCATAAGTGCCTCAGCCTCGGCCGATACAATAGTAATAGATGACTTTAAGGACAATGCGCCATTGACCGCGCCAAAGAACTGGAGCGATGGGAATAAAAGAAACGAAAAGATCGATTACTACATTGTAAAAGTAAAAAACCAATTATTTCTGCGTGGAGAATACATCTCAAAGACTACAGCGAAGATAATTCACTTAAAGAAAACGCTCGATATTACTAAACACCCTTATTTATCATGGAAATGGAGGGCGATAAAATTCCCTAACTTAAGCTCAATAGAAGGGTTTGAAGAACCTGATAATGTCGCCACAATTTACGTCCTGTTCAAGAAAAATCTTATCATAAAATACGACTGGAGCCAGTTCAATTGCAAAAACAAGATCGATGGCAAGCCGTTCTTTTTCGAGTCCAATAGCTCCAGCAGGATCATAATAAAGCCAATGAGGTGCACGACGAGCAGGAAATCACCCTGTTGCAAAGACAAAGCAGGCGTTTGGAAAACAGAAAAAGTAAATCTTATTGAGGATTTTAAAAAATTCTTCAAAAGGGACTGGACGCCGGAGAACATAGATGGGATAGGGATACTGGTCGACGGTGATGACACAAAAACAGAAGGAGTCTCAGCTGACTTTAGTAACTTCGTTCTAAGTTCTAAGTAGCATGAGTAATAAGAGATGTATCAAAATTACCAAAAATTCAAAGTTTTCTTAAAAAAATTGCTTAATAGCTATAACAAGGTCGTTTTCAACAATACGACCATCCTCCTCGTAGCTGTCGGCATTATGACATCAGCAAGTCTTTATTTCGCTTTAAAGCTCCCTGTTAAGACCGACTTTTTCGAGTTACTCCCAGAGAACTATAGAAGCATCGACGATCTTCATCGGGTCATCGACCATGTCGGCGGGGTGGGAAACCTTATCATAGCTGTAGAGACAGATGACTTTGAAGCAGGAAAAAGATTTGTTAACGATGTCGCCGCTGATATAAAAAAGCTCCCAAAAGACGACGTTACTGATGTAAATTACAACATTAAGGACCTAAGAAATTTCTTTGAAGACAACATCCTTCTTTACCTCGATAAAGATGACCTTGTTAAAATAAAAGAGCGTCTTACAAAAAAACTCGATTATGAGAAGAAAAACAACAACCCTTTGTACTTCTTCAAGGAGCTTTTAACGCCTGTTGAGTTTAACGTTGACGACATCAGACAAAAGTATGAAAAGAAGACAAGCAAAAACGAAGACTCCTTCAAGGACGGTTACATCAGCGGCTACAACGGAAAACTTCTTGCAATAATGATAAAACCGAGGGGTTCCGCCGCAGGTGTAGAAAAAGCCAAGGTACTCATAACAAAGGTCCAAAAGATCCTGGCGGACCATCCGGCATCTAATTATCACCCTTCTATAAAGACACATCTGTGCGGGAATTTCCAGAGCATGGTCGAGGAATATGACATAATCATTAACGATGTCGTTGAAACACTGCTTCTAGTCTTTGCCCTGGTAGGACTTGTAATATTCCTCTTCCTCGGTACACCAAGTTCAATACTCCTCCTACTCTCAAGTCTTGCCGTCAGTTCAGCGTGGACGATGGGAATAACATATCTATATATAGGCCAGCTCAACTCACAGACTGCGTTCCTGACCTCGTTAGTCGTAGGAACGGGTGTTAACTACGGGATAATATATCTTGCACGATATTACGAAGAGCGACGAAAAGGTTTGTCTATCCAAGAATCGATCATGATCGCAAGCAACAGCACCATCGTTCAGACCTTCCTTGCCTCATCAACAACGGCTGTAGCATTCATTACACTGATGTTCGCTCATACGAGAGGGTTCAGTCAATTTGGGTTCATAGGTGCTGTAGGCGTAACATTGTGTTGGATAAATACCTTCGCCGTATTACCTATAATTATACTTACATGGGAGAAGATCGTCAGCAAGAGCCGTATAAAGATCAATGTCAACGTCCATTTCAATGTATTTAAATACATATCTCCATACATAGTAAAGTCCTACAAAGTAGTCCTTGTCGCATTCCTGATCATACTCACAGGGACCATCTGTTTCGCAACACAGTATTATCCGCATAAACTGGAAACCGATTTTTCAAGATTAAGGAACGTCCAGAGTACGAATAAAGGAACAGCCTATTGGGATGAAAAGGTCGGGGACATGTTCGGTAAAAACGCGTCGTTGACCCCAGGCGTTATTATCGCTGAGAACGCCCAGGAAGCCGAAGAGATCTGTAAAAGTATCGATGGTAAGATCGCAAAGCTCCCCCATAAGTTCAAAGACATCGCATCGTGTTATAGCGTAGGCAGGATGCTACCAGATAAACAAGAAGAGAAACTGCCCATAATAAAACAAATAAAAAATCTTCTCTACAGCGGGTCTGTTAAATTCCTCGACGACAAAAGGTATGATGATATTGTTGAGTTCAGACAAAAGATCAAGACAAGGCCTCTGGTCGACACGGATCTCCCCTACTCAGTAACGAAGAATTTTGATGATATATACGGGAACAAGGGCGTTATCGTCGTAGTAAATCCACTAATGGAACAAAAACTCACCGAGAACCTTACAACGTTCGCTGAGCTAATGAGGGTAAATACTCTGCCTAACGGTAAAACGGTTTACTCTTCAGGAGAAGCTATAATATATGCAGACCTCTTAAACGCAATTGCTGTCGATGGACCACGGGTAACGCTTTTGTCGTTCATTCTCGTAGTTTTACTTGTATTAATATCAGTAAGGAACATAAAAGATACAATTGTCATAGTCTTTACGATGCTAAGTGGTGTTACATTCATGGCCGGTCTCATATCGTTCTTCGATATAAAACTCAATTTCTTCAATTTCATAGCACTCCCATTAACGTTCGGTATTTGTGTTGATTATGGTGCCAACCTGTTCCTGCGGTACAAGCAAGATGGTAATATTAAGTCCGCATTAGATAACATTGGCCAGGCTGTATTCTTGTGCGCACTTACAACAATAGTAAGCTATCTAACTTTGCTGATCGCAAAGAATCAAGCGTTGGTATCTTTTGCTCAGATAGCCCTGATAGGAGAACTTACGAGCCTGTTCGGAGCGTTCTTGATGTTGCCTGCACTCATTTCACTAATGGACAAGATATCTGAAAAGAAAAAGTTTTCAGAAAAAACTGCTAACGGTGCTGAAGACAAAGATAAGGTAAAAAAATCCAATGACAAAGATTATTTCTGTGATTACCAGTAATATCGTATCAACCGGGTTAAAGAGACCACCGATATAATAATAATGCCTGCTGACATAAATGTTACTTTAACACCCACATATTCTGTAATAAACCCCATTATAAAGTTCCCTATCGGCATGGCACCAGCAAAGACGATCGCATATACGCTCATTATGCGTCCTCTATATCTGTCCTCAGAGTAAAGCTGTAGGATGGAGTTTGCCATAGTATAGAACCATATACCAAATACTCCGCACAGCCCTAGAAGCGCCATGGCAGCATAGATGTTGCTGGCAAAACCCATTAATAAGAGGGCGACACCAACAGCGATCGAGCTTGTCATAAGGATCTTCGGGTTGGGCGATGTGTTACCTGCTTTTATTGACGTGATCAGCGCCCCTATAAGAGAGCCCGCACCAAACGAGGATAAAAGAATACCAAAACCTTTTTCCTGAAGCCCAAGTATTGTTTTTGCAAATACAGGTATCAAGATGTTGTAGTTGTATCCAACCAACGTTATAAAAAATATCATTAACGTCGTCTTTAGAAGCACGGGGGTTTTATATATATACACCAGCCCATTTTTTATTTCGTCGACCATGTTCTTTTCTCTAGCAGCAACAGGATTGCCTCTATGATTAATAAGTAAAAGACTTATTACCGGTGCAACAAAAGACACTGCGTTAATAAAAAAACACCATTCAATGCCAATGCCGGTCATTAGTATGCCGGCTATCGCTGGGCCTACTATCCTGGCAAGATTAAATATCGTAGAATTAAGCCCAATAGCATTAACAACATTTTTCTTATCAACGAGCTCAATAACGTACGATTGTCGCGCAGGCATATCTACAGAATTTACGCAGCCCAATATGCCAGCGAGGATCAGAACATGCCAGTATTGAACATCACCAAAATATACCAACAGGAACAAAACGAACGCCTGAAGCATTGATAAGACCTGCGTTATTATGAGGATCCTTCTCTTTGACGTTTTGTCAACCAACACCCCTGCGAAAAGCGAGAACATCAACGTCGGCAGAAATTGCATGGCGCTTACAACTCCAAGCTTGAATGCAGAATTGGTTATTGTATATACAAGCCATGCCTGGGCCATGACCTGCATCCATGAACCTACTAAAGACACTAATTGTCCGACAAAAAAATATCTGAAGTCCCTGTGATACAGTGAGTGAAAATGTTCATTCGTGAATTTTTCAGTCTTTGCGAATATCATGACATTTAAATATTACCACACTCCGATCTTAAATTTATTAAGTTCTTTATCCACAACCTTTGACGGCTTGTTGCTGCTCAGCAATCCACTTAGCAGCGACCAGAACTTATGGCTGTGGTTTTTTATCACTGTATGAGCGAGTTCATGAAGGATCACATAATCTATCAGATCATTAGGGAGTCGCATAATGTGAATGTTAAAGTTCAGATTATTTTTGGACGAACAACTACCCCACCTTGTTCTAGCGTTCTTAAAGGCCACCGCCCTGTATTTGAAGTTATGCTTACTGGCCAGCCCCCTCACCCTGTGAGTAATGTAATCTACAGCCTCTATCTTTAATGCTTTCTCTACTGCGCGCCTTATCTCTTTCTGAATGAGTTCATCTTTAACGTCTACATTCTCCGAATATCTAACTTTTATCAAACCATCTTTTATCCTCGACGACGCTTTGTCTGTTGTGCATGGCTCAAGGACAAGTCTGTGGTATTTGGTTTCGAAGTTGGTACCAGGTCTAAAAACAGTCCTTCCTTTTTGAACAGCCTCGGTCTTTAAAAGTTGTTGCCTTATCCAATCAGATTTCTCATTTACAACCCTTTCTATGTCCCTGTGGGTCGCGTGCTTTGGAGCGCTTACTTCCAGCCCCCTGAAGGGCCTTATTGTAAGACGTATGTGCCTTGATCGTTTGCTTAGCGTAACTTTAATTTCTCCAAATTCTTTTGAATACATATTGTTTTAAGCAAGAAGAGCGGTAAGCCGGGTTCTGTTTACGACGACCATTCCTCTAGGCCATGAATTACTCCATGGCTCAAGCGATCTACCCGCGCATCTCGGACGAGCAGCCCTTAACATGCGCCTATTTGATCTTGCTCCGCGTAGAGTTTACCTGATTTCACTACAGCGCCTTACGGCCTGTACATTCTTTCTGTTGCACTGGTCCTCACCTCACGGTGGATGGGAGTTACCCATTACGCTCGCTCTGTGGAGCCCGGACTTTCCTCCTGCATAACAGGCGGTCGTCCGCTCTTCTTGCTATTCCTTACTTATATAAATTATCAGTCTCTGGCAAGACGGACAATGATAGACCTGGTCACCTTTGAGTATTTCGTTGCAAAGCTGCATTGGGAGCGACATATTACACGCCCCACATCTGTTGGCATTGACCACTGCAACCCCAACACCGCCCTTATTGGCGTGGGCCTTAACATATATCGTCTTAACATCAGCCGGGATGGTCTCTACTATTTTATTCTTACTGTCGGCAAGGTCCGTTATCTGACTCTCTATGTTGAGCAGGTCATCCTTAACGTTGACCATTACAGCCTCGTAATCCCGCGCAATGTTCTTAAGCTCGGCGCTTATTGCATCAAACTCTTTCTGCAACGTTTCTGTAGCGGTCTGCTTGGCGGCTCGTTGTTCCTCGATGCTGGAGACCGTCTTCTTAAGCTGGCTCAATTCTTTGAGTATTGCTTGATATTCTTTGCTGTTCTTAACGACATTAAGCTTTACTTCAGCTTTTTGAAGTTTGTCTTTCTCTTCAGTGACCACGCCTTCAAGATGCTTATACTTTTTCATTTCAGATTCAAGCTCGGCACCCTTGGTCTTGCTTTTACTTTCGAGTTCAGTAAGCTTTTTCCTGGACTCCATTAACAGGGTCGGCTTAGTGTTTTTCTTCTTATTAAGCTCTTTTATCTTGTCATCTATTAACCGTATATCGTTCAAAACGTTGTACAAAGATACACTCATCGGACCTCCAGGTTTTTGTGATCGGCACCAGTTCTATCAGACCGCCATGAATTAAGCAAGAGGACCAAAAGCACTGTAACCAGGCTTAAACATATGTCGGGGAACTTTGCGAGTATTTTGACTTTAGACGAGGAAGCGAGGAGCAACCGACGCAGGCGTGGTTAATACCACGTTGAGGAGGTTGCGACGAGTTGACAAAGTAAAATGGGAAAAAGACAAGTCTGGTGGGCCCACCAGGATTCGAACCTGGGACCATCCGGTTATGAGCCGGATGCTCTACCAGCTGAGCTATAGGCCCAACAAAAGACTATGCATATATAGTAAAGGGATTACAAAACCGCAAGTACTTTTAATCGGCTGCTACGGTCAGGCTAAACCGCTTAACAAGAGCGGCCTTTAAGAATATTGCAACTACGGCAGAAAATATCCCAAACAACAACTGGCTCTAAACTTCTCATATACTAATTAAACCAATTTGAAGTCGAATTTTTCTCTTCCTCTTCCCTTTCCCACACCAGCTCGTTATTCCTACATATTAGGTCGACCGTCCATGTGTATTTTCCTATGCTCATATTATATTTTATGTACGTATCAGCAAACTGTGGTGATTTAAGTTTGCAGAAACAGTTAAACGCAAAATAGATATATTTACTCTCCAGTGGGTTAACACTGTTTTTTTTAGGTACCCAGTTCTCGGACTCAACCGTCAAAGTCGAATCCGTATTACAACTATATATATCCTTTATATGAACCGCAAAAAGACCATTATACCCGCCTTGAGTAGGAGCCACTACAACATATAGCTGGTCACTGAGATCCCAGTCAAGTTTACCCATGTATACGTTAAAACTTACTTCTTCATCGTGATAGATGGCCACGGAAGAAAAACCATCTGCCATTATTGCCGTTGAAAAAAGTAATACAAATGCCGAACAAATAAATTTTTTCACTTTAAAACCTCCGAGAGCTTTAAGTGAATGTCGCACAAATTAACGGTAATGTCAAGTAAAAAGACGAACTCTGCGTCTCGAAAAACTCAATCAATTCATGTGGTTAAAGAGCGGTTTATTGCGCACCTTCTATGAATGGTTTCAGCTTCTTAGAACGGCTTCTTCTCCTGAGTTTCTGGAGCGCCTTGGCCTCTATCTGACGGATTCTTTCCCTTGTTACGTCAAAGTCCTGCCCAACCTCTTCGAGGGTGTGGTCGCTTTCCTCGCCTATTCCGAACCTCATCCTCAATACTTTCTCTTCTTTGGGTGTCAGCGTCGCGAGAACTTTTCTTGTCTGCTCAGAGAGATTGAGATTTATTATCGCATCCGATGGAGAAACCGCAGAAGTATCCTCGATAAAGTCACCAAGGTGTGAATCCTCTTCCTCGCCAATCGGTGTTTCGAGCGACACAGGTTCTTTTGATATCCTTAACACTTTTCTTACTTTATCGACGGGCATTTCCATTCTTTCAGCTATCTCTTCAGGGTTAGGTTCCCTTCCTATCTCCTGGACCAACGCTCTTTGCGTACGTATGAGTTTGTTTATAGTTTCTATCATGTGCACAGGTATTCTTATCGTCCTTGCCTGATCTGCAATAGCCCTTGTGATAGCCTGGCGTATCCACCATGTTGCATACGTACTAAACTTATAACCTCTTTTATATTCGAATTTGTCGACAGCTTTCATGAGACCAATGTTCCCTTCCTGTATGAGGTCAAGGAACTGAAGGCCTCTGTTCGTATATTTTTTAGCAATACTTATAACGAGCCTGAGGTTCGCCTCAACTAGTTCGTTCTTCGCCCTGTCCGCTGTTTTTTCGCCCTCGATTATCTCGTGGCAAAGGGTTTTCAGCGTCGGAAGATCAAGTTTGGCGTCTCCCTCCATTTTGCCAAGCACCCTTTGGTGCTCCTCTATAAGCATGCTCACCTCGTTCATATACTCAGGGGTGATACCGAGTTCTGTTTTATATTGCACAGCAAGTTTTGGTGTTCTATGAAGCGCATTCTTTAATTCGTTGAATTCCTTTACCGTCGCTACCTGTACTTTCCTTAATTGTCTTTTTATCGCAAACTCCGCCTGTCTTATCTGCTGGTGGTAGATCTTAAATTTGCTTATTATTTTGTTTATGGTCTTCCTGTTCAGGTTTATCTCCCTGAAGGATTCCCTCATCTTTTCCCTGTTCTTTTCTATCTCGGTTATGATCTTTTGTTTTAACGGCTCTTTGGCGACCTTCCTTAATTTATCCTCAAGGAGCCTGTTCACGACGAACATCTTCTGGATAAAGTCTATGCTCTCAAGCATCTTTTTTTCTAACGTAGCTTCGTTAACAGAGTTTTCAGCGTCGTCGCCGCCTTTGACAAGGTCGGACACCCTGTAACGGCCTTTTTTTAATTTATCTGCGAGGTCTATGATCCCGCTTATTCCAAGCTCGGAGTTGAATACAACGTTCAATATCCTGTTCTCACCATCTTCTATCCTGCGCGCTATCTCTATCTCGCCGTCTCTGGAAAGAAGGGAAACACCTCCCATCTTTCTCAGATACAACCTTACAGGGTCGCTGACACCACCACTTATCGTTTCAAAATCATCGAACAGGCCTTCAACAGGCTCGCCATCTTCTCCACCGTCCTCGACTATATAATCGCCGTTGGCTTTGGCCTTTTGGTATTTTTTTTCGCTCTCAACGATCTCTATTGTGCTCTGCTCTATAAGATAAAGTATTGCATCCAGCTCTTCCTTCTCGCTGATGAATTGTGAGAGGCTGTCGTTTATCTCTTTGAACGTTAAAAAGCCCTTGGTCACTCCAACGCTCAACAGATCCTTAACAGAATTTACTTTTTCCTTCTCAAGGGTAGTATTCTTGATCATGCTCGCTCCTCACATTTTAAGCTGGTTTATCTCTTTTACAATCGCCTTATATTCTCGTAAAGTATTTTCTGAGCTCTCACCCTCTTTTATCCGACCCAGACTTTCCAACCTTTTTTCCTCAAGGACGTTTCTTTTAAAGCTTATCATGCAGCCGTGGAATTCCTTATCAAGGTCTATGCCGGACATGTCTTTGTTGCCGAACGTATGCTTTGTTATAAAACTCTCAACCCAATCAAAGCAAAGTTCCCTTGCAACAAAGGACCAGTCAGATGCCGCAGCCTCTTTTTTTACGTCGTAGATCTCTTTAATTTTATAGATAAGCGTTCTGATGTCGCCAGGCATATATGCGTCCCAGCCTTCATCAAAAACGTTCTGACAGAGCTCCGGTTTCAGAAGCAGCGTCTTTATGGTGTTCTTGTATAATTGAGGGGCTTTGCTTATCTTAACAAACCTTGTATCGTTTGCGCTAGCGCCCTGATGTTTGGCCTTGGTGTAATTCTTTAAAAGACTGTCTAACTCCTTTCTGTTTATCCTGCTGACAAAAGATAGTTCGTTCAGCCAGAAGGCCCTTGACACGCTATCAGGAATAAGACCAATACAGCTGAGTATGTCTGAGGTTATTTTCGGTATGTCACTGATACTCTTCTGTCCTGAGAACTTCTCTGTAATAAACTTGCTCAAGAGTGGCTTTGCTCCCTCGAGCATCTTTTGAAGTTTATCTTTACCAAAAGCTTTTATCGCATCGTCGGGGTCTTTTATATTATCAAGGAACAATGCGTCCGTCTTAAATCCGTGTTCAAGGAGAACCGGCATAGACCTTCTAGCGGCGTTCATCCCTGCTTCATCGGAGTCAAAGAACAGGACAAGTCTATCCGTGTATCTCTTTATTATGTTTACCTGCTTCTCTGTAAAAGCAGTACCAAGTGTTGCGACAATATTCTTTATCCCCGCCTGATACAAACTTATAAGGTCCATATAACCTTCGACCACGACGGCGAATCCTGCATCCCTGATGTATTTACTCGTCGTATGAAGGCCGTAAAGTACTTCTCCTTTCTTGTAAAGCTCGCTCTCTTTTGAATTGATGTACTTTGGAGAGTCTTCTTGTTTTTCAAGAGCACGTCCGCCAAAAGCGACCGTTTCTCCTCGGTGGTTCAATATTGGGAACATCAACCTGTCCCTGAAGGTGTCATAATATTTCCCGTTCTTCTCTTTGATAAGGCCAAGATCAGCTGCCTTGGACAGCGACTTGTCCTTCCTGGTAAGTTCCACAGAAAGCGCGTCCCATGACTCCGATGCGTAGCCTATATAGAAGTCGCCCACTGTCTGCTCTGTGAGCCCGCGTGATTGGGCATACGACCAGCCCTTGTTGTTCTTTCCCCTCAATTTCTGAGAATAATAGTCCCTGACCATAATGTTCGTGTCTACCATCTCCTGCCTTTTATCCTGGGCCTGCCTGTTGCGTGGGTCCGACCCTGTTTCAACAAGTTTAACGCCTGCGTAGTCGGCAAGTTTTATTACAGCGTCGTAGAAAGAGATCCCTTCGGTCTTCTCGACAAAACTGATAAGGTCACCTCCGACGTTGCAACCAAAACACCTGAATATCTGTTTGTCAGGGTTAACAACAAAACTCGGAGTTTTCTCCTGGTGGAACGGACAGAGCCCTTTGTAGTTGGCGCCTGTTTTCTTAAGAGGGACCTTCTCGCTGACGACATCTATGATATCGAGCTTGGATTTGATCTCCTCTATAACGCTCTGGGTTATCTTTACAGGGGTCAAGTTTTTCAACCTTTGGGGACTGCTCCCCAAAAAAGAATCCTTACCTAGATCTTCTCTGTTTTTTCATTATCCTTTTCTGAGCTGAAATACTTTTTTTCTTTTGGGAAACAGAAGGCTTTTCGTAATGCTCTCTTTTTCTGACTTCAGAAAGGATGCCTGCCTTTTCGCATTGTTTCTTAAATCGTTTAAGAACCTGCTCAAAGGACTCGCCATCTCTAACATAAATGCCTGGCATGAAAAAATCACCCCCTGCTATAAAAGCTAATGATATGTATTAAAACCAATAGCAGTTGTCAATAGCTATTTACCTTCGCGAAGCCTGTCTATCTTGGATTCTATGACGGCCTTGTTAGGATACACGTCAACCAGGTCCACCAAAACCTTGAGGGCCTGGGCCTTTTCCCCCAGCTCTTCAAGCGCTTCAGCTTTTTGGTACCTGCAAAGTATGCCATATTTGGACTTACCTGAGTAGGTTATGCATTTATCCAATATCTCCAATATCTTTCTGGTTGGGTCGTCTGCTGGGGTTCTATACTGGGGGTTTGCGTTTTTTTGAAGGGATATCTCCGCAAAATCCTGGGACAGGAAAGAGTAGGATACAGCCATGTAATATAGAGCTTCCTGTATTTTTTCTTTTATTTCCTCATCCTTTGAACCCTCGACCTCTTTTACCGCTTTGTTAAAATATTCCACAGCAAGGTCGAACTTGTATATCTTGAAATAACAGTTCCCCATGCTCAGCAGAACATCAAACCTCTCTTCCCGTGACGAGGTATAATCCAACGCCTTGATATAATATTTAAGCGCTTCTTCCTGCGCGTTGAGTTTTGCGAAATTTATCCAGGCGATCCTGTTCAGTATCGCATACCTTTTTTTAGATTTAAGGTCCATCCTGTCCAGGCAAAGTTTAAATATACGTAAAGCTTTTTTGTAGTCACCGGTTTGATAATAAACATCTCCCAACATATAGAGAGCTTCTTTGCCAATATTGCTTTTCGGCGCTGTAGCGATAGATTTTTTGAAACTGTCCACAGCCTTACTTGTCTCGCCTTCGCTCCTGTAGCGCATGGCCTCGTCGTAATATCTATCCTCTGGCCTGTTGAACCAACACGATGAAACGAGCATAAAAAGTACTGTGAATATTGGGGCTTTCCTATTCATCTATCTGTTCTATCTTTGTGTCGTCGTTAACGATCTTTGCTACACCAACGATCTTCTCGCTCTTGGACATATTCATGATCCTTACGCCCTGAGTGTTCCTACCTATAACACTTATGTCCTTCACGTTTATTCTAATGGTCTGTCCACCGTCGCTGACAAGCATTAATCCATCGTCTTCCTTCACCATGAGTACTGTCGCAACGAGCCCGACCTTCTCGCCGGTCTTGCCTGCGAGGACTCCCTTGCCACCTCTCCCCTGGACCCTGAACTCAGATATCTCCGTCCTCTTTCCATATCCATTCTCGAATATAGTCATTACGGTGTGTTTTGGATCATTCATGTTGGAGATGACCTCCACGCCAACCACCTTATCTCCGTCACCGAGACGAACCCCCCTTACACCCCTTGCAGTACGCCCGACCTGAGAGATATCAGCCTCGCTGAAACAGATGCTCTTTCCGTTCTTTGTGCTGATAAGGACGTGGTCGCCTTCTGTTACAAGATGCACAGCCTCTATGACGTCGCCCTCGTCCGTTTTTACAGCAATGATGCCCGACAACTTCGGCCTTGAGAAGTTCATGAGGGATGTTTTCTTTATGACCCCTTTTTCTGAGACCATGATGACGTTCTTCGACTCTGTGAATTCCTTCACGGGTAGAGTGGCTACTATCTTCTCGCCTTCCTGCAGGTTTAATAGGTTGGCTATGTGTTTTCCCTTTGCGTCCTTGGTCGACGATGGGATCTGATATATCTTCAACCAATAACATTTCCCCTGACTGGAGAAACAGAGTATGTAGTCATGCGTAGAGCCTGCAAACGCGCTCGAGACTATGTCGTCCTCTTTAAGCGTCTGCCCTCTTACGCCCTTTCCGCCCCGACGCTGTTCCCTGAACATCTCCAAAGTCATCCTTTTAACATATCCGGAGTGTGTGGTTATAACAACGACGTCCTCCTGTGTGATCAGGTCCTCGTCCTCGAACTCATCTGCTGTGCCAACGATCTCTGTGAGACGTTTATCACCATAAGCCTGGTCAGCTTCTTTGAGCTCGGTCTGCACTATGCCAATTATTTTTTTCTCGTCGTTAAGTATACCTTTAAGCTCGGCTATCCTTACAACGAGCTCTTTGTGCTCGCTGATGATCTTGTCTCTCTCAAGAGCTGTTAACCTCTGAAGCCTTAACTCAAGTATTGCTTGCGTCTGTACATCGGAGAGGCTGAATTTGCTCATCAGCCCTATCTTCGCCTCTACCGGTGACGCCGATCCCTTTATCAACGCGACAACAGCGTCTATGTTCTCAACGGCCGTTTTCAGCCCAAGAAGTATGTGCGCCCTCTCCTCTGCCTTCTTCAAAAGGTAGAGGGTCCTTCTTGTAACGACGTCTTTTCTATAATCAATGAACAGGTTAAGGTATTGTTTGAGCCCCAGCACCCTTGGCTGGTTGTTCTCGATACCAAGCATTATTATCCCGAACGTCGATTGCATGGCTGTATACTTAAATAGCTGGTTCAGCACGACGTTGCCCTGAAAACCTTTTTTAACTTCTACAGCAACTCTTATACCAACCCTTGACGATTCGTCCCTGAGATCGGATATGCCCTCTACTTTCTTGTCCCTGACAAGCTCGGCTATTTTTTCTATCAACCTGGCCTTATTAACTTGGTACGGTATTTCAGTGATGACAATCCTTTCTCCGCCTTTTTTGGTCTCCTCTATTTCCGCCCGCGCTCTCATCCTGATTATGCCCCTGCCTGTTGCGTAGGCCTCAGCGATTCCGTTTACTCCGTATATTAGGCCCTTCGTAGGGAAATCAGGTCCCGGAATTATCTTCATGAGTTCTTGCAGTGTTATTTGTGGATTATCTATAACGGTCAGTATCCCTTTTATTACCTCTGACAAATTGTGAGGAGGAACACTTGTTGCCATACCTACGGCGATACCGCTCGTCCCGTTAACAAGATAATTTGGTATCCTTGCAGGGAGCAACGCTGGCTCTAAGAGTGTCCCGTCGTAGTTTGGAACAAAATCAACCGTTTCTTTATCAAGGTCAGACAAAAAATCATCGGATATCTTTGCGAGGCGTATCTCTGTGTAACGCATAGCTGCAGGTGAGTCACCGTCGACAGACCCAAAGTTACCCTGACCATCCACGAGCATATATCTCATGGAGAAATCTTGTGCCAGCCTAACTATGGTATCGTACACAGCGGTATCGCCGTGTGGATGGTATTTACCTATTACGTCACCGACCACCCTCGCCGATTTTTTATAAGGCTTATCATGATAGTTGTTGAGCTCGTGCATTGCAAAGAGGGATCGTCTGTGAACCGGTTTTAGTCCGTCCCTGAAATCAGGAAGTGCTCTGCCGACGATAACGCTCATCGCGTAGTCGAGATACGCACCGCGCATCTCTTCTTCTATGTTTATCACCTGGTTGTTGTTAACAGGGGTGCTTTCGTTGTTTTCCATAATATATTATCTCTCCCAGTTTATATATCCAGGTTCCTTACCTTAAGCGCATTCTCTTCTATAAAAAGTCTTCTCGGTTCAACAGCGTCGCCCATTAATATCGTGAACATCCTGTCAGCCTCAAGCGCGTCATCCACGGTCACTCTGAGCAGCATTCTGTTGTCTGGGGCCATAGTGGTTTCCCAGAGTTGCTCAGGGTTCATCTCTCCAAGACCCTTATACCTTTGTATCGCAAAACTCTTCTTTACCTCTTCCATTACAAAGACCACTACCCCGTCGAGAGAATCAAATTCTTTTATACTACCGTCGACCATCTCAAATCTGTACGGAGTATCTCCGAGTCTGTTAACATCGTCAGCAAGTGTACAAAGCTCCTCATGCTCTGTAAGAGCATACATATCTTTTGATATTACGGTAACTACAGGTTTTTCGTTCGGTCTCGTCGTTGTCACGGACACGATGTAACCACTGTTGTGTTTGTCCTCTTCTATTACGTAACTCATTTGTTCTACCGCAGAATGCTTTTCTTTTGTGTGAGACACTAGGTCACTAAAGTAGTCGTCGATTTTTTTCTTGTCCGTGAGCCACTCACAACTTTTACCCCACTTTGTAACGACATGTCTTATTGCGTCGATATCCCTCTTCTTCCTTGTGAACAGATGAAGCACCCTGTTGAACCTCATTAAGTTCTTCATAAGTGATTTTAAGTCGGTGGAGTATGCTTTGTTGCCTGAATACACAGCCTTTATGCTATCACACGATGCATCGAACAACATGTTGCTCAAAGATTGTTCATCTTTAAGGTACCAGTGCTCTTTTCCTTTCTTAATCCTGTACAATGGAGGCTGAGCTATGTAGATGTGCCCTCCATCCACAAGCTGGCGCATCTGCCTGAAGAAGAACGTCAGAAGGAGTGTTCTTATGTGAGAGCCGTCGACATCCGCGTCTGTCATTATAATGATTTTGTTATATCTTAATTTTGATAGATCGAACTCTTCCTCGCCTATGCTTGTGCCTATCGCTGTTATGAGATACCTTATCTCCTCGGAGTTAAGCATCTTGTCGTAACGCGCTTTTTCCACGTTCAGGATCTTCCCTTTGAGAGGCAACACGGCTTGAATGCGTCTGTCACGACCCTGTTTTGCGGAACCTCCTGCAGAATCTCCCTCGACGATAAAAAGCTCACATTCCTCGGGGTTGGCCGACTGGCAGTCCGCCATCTTTCCGGGAAGGCCGCCTATATCCATCGGGGTCTTCCTTCTTGTCAACTCTTTTGCTTTTCTCGCTGCTATCCTTGCACTCGCCCCCTCGATCGCCTTTGAGCAGATTATCTTCGCCGCTGAAGGGTTCTCTTCAAAGAACTGGAGCAGATATTCATTTACGACAGACTCTACAACACCTTTCAGCTCAGAGTTCCCAAGCTTGGTCTTTGTTTGCCCCTCGAACTGAGGCTGAGGCACTTTTACACTTATCACAGCGGCAAGACCTTCCCTGATATCCTCGCCGAGCAAACTCTCCTTTAATCCAGAGAGGAGATTGTTCTTCGCGGCATAAAGGTTAATTGTCCTTGTAAGTGCCGCCTTTAATCCGGAAAGATGTGTTCCACCCTCTATCGTGTTGATGTTGTTGCAGAACGTAAAGATGTTTTCCTGATAGGAATCGTTCCACTGCATAGCGAGTTCGACGATAACATCGTCCTTCTCCGACTTTATGTAGATGACCTTGTCGTGAACAGGTTTCTTATTCTGGTTTATGTAATCAATAAAACTTACTATCCCGCCCTCATATACGAACGTGGTCTCCTTGTCCTCTTTCTCGTCGATGAGCTTTATGGTCAAGCCCTTGTTAAGGAACGCCATCTCTCTCACCCTCTTTGATAGTATCTCAGAGGATATCTCGTGCACTTCAAAAATAGTGCTGTCAGCCTTGAACGTGATCTTTGTGCCGTTCTTGTCGCTGAAGCCGGTCTCCGCAAGAGGAGCCTCTGGTGCTCCACGTCTATAGACCTGTGTATACAGTTTGCCGTCTCGTCTTATTTCTAGCTTAAGCACCTCTGCAAGTGCGTTAACGCAGCTCAATCCAACGCCGTGCAATCCACCCGATACCTTATAACTGGATGTGTCGAATTTCCCGCCAGCATGAAGTTTTGTTAGAACGATCTCTGCCGCAGACACACCCGAGCCCTCGTACATGTCGGTCGGGATGCCCCTGCCGTTATCCTCGACGGTGACACTGTCGTCGGCATGAATAGTAACGCTGATACTATTACAAGCACCGGCAAGGTGTTCGTCGACACTGTTATCAATAAGTTCGAAGACAAGGTGATGAAGTCCGCGTTGTGCGGTGTCGCCAATGTACATCCCCGGTCTTTTTCTTACAGCCTCTAAACCATCGAGTACTTTTATACTTTGTGCGCCGTAACTTTCCTGCGTGTTGTCAACCATCAAGAACACTCCCTTCCCTCACTGTGATAAACTGTACACTATCAGAAAAGAGCTTCCTGAACAAGTTGTTATCCACTGAAGTTGATATTATTTGGACGTCCTCTTTTTTAATAATTTCAACCAGTTGGCAAAGACGCTGTTCGTCAAGAAAAGCGCTCACGTCATCATACAAAAAAATCGGCTGTTTTTTGCTAAAATTTTTGATGAACCTGGTCTTTGCGATCTTAAAAAGGAAGGCCACAAGCTTGGCCTGTCCCGTCGACACAACCCTTTTTGCATCCTTTCCGTCCAAGTATATCTCGACCTTGTCCCTGTGGGGGCCTGAATTAGTGACCCCTTTGTTTTCGTCTATTTTTTCGTCGGCAAAAAGCTTGGTTCTTATCTCGTTCTCAGTATAACCGGCCGACGGCCTATAGTTAAAAGAAACTTGGCTGTGCTCCCCAAAAAACAGTCCAAACGCTTCATCAAAATATGACTGCATTAAATCTATCGCTTTCATCCTGTTGGTGATTATCCTCTCCCCAACCTTGGAGATAATGTCGTCCCATATTCTATATTTACCTCGCTGTCTTAGCGTTGCGTTCCTGTTTTTGAGCGCCTTGTTGTAATAGACCACGTCCTCAAGATGGCGAGCGTCCATTGAATAAACGACCTTGTCAAAGAATCGCCTCCTCTCTGAATCATCACCCAATATCAGTTCATACGAGCTCGGGTTGTAAGAGACTATCCTCAACCTTGAGATTATATCTTTAATGCTGTCGAGCTTATTATTGTCGATAAAGAACGTCCTGGCGTTTTTTTTATTTCGTACCCAGCACTGTACCGTCCAATATCATCCTTTAAGACCATCGAGACTGCAGCGTCTTGCTTCCCATGCATGACCCAATCATTGACGCTGCCACTCCTGAACGGTCTTATATTCGCGGTTAAATATATGCTCTCGAGGATATTAGTTTTGCCCTGTGCGTTCTGGCCATGGAAGCACACAAACGGCGACTTGATCTCTATATCAGTGCCTTTTATGTTCCTAAAAAAGGATATCCTTAGAAATTCAATACGGGTCACTTATGGATCACAGCCTCATTGGCATAACAACGTATAGATTATCGTTTGTTTCTTTGTCCGGTTTTATAAGCACGGGGCTTAACGGGTCGCCCATGTTGAATGTAAGAACCTCGTCGCTGGATGAAGACAAAATATCAATAATGTACTTGGAATTAAACTTTATCTCCATGGATGATTTTGAATAATCCACCTCGATCTCCTCTGTAGCTTCTCCAGCCTCAGGGGATTTAGAGCTCAATACAAGCCCGCCCTGGTTCAATGTGAAGAGCACTGTCTTGGATTTTATTGCCGACATCAAGGACACGCGCCTCAACGCTGAAAGCATGTCATTCTTTTTTACTCTGAAAGACTTATCATTGGACGTCGGAATGACCCTTGTATAATCAGGATACTCAAGATCCATTTCTTTCACAAACACTACCGCATTATCAGCGAACATATAAAAATAACCAGCATCAACCATAATGGAAACTTCTTTGGCTGTGTCCATTATCTTTCTCAACTCAAACGCTCCTTTCCTTGGTATCAATATCCCTTTTGCCGCGCCTATGGCCTCAAGGTCACATAACGGCTCGTCGATAAGTCCAAGCCTGTGCCCGTCGGTGGAGACCATTCTCAAGCAGCCCTTGTTTGCTCCGTCATCTATAAAAATACTATTCAGATGATATTTTGTTTCGTCGGTGGAAGCACAAAAACCAACCTTGTCCATCATACGTATAAGTTTAGCGCTCTCGATCGTCGTCTTGGGTGTTTTCCCTGGTAGAGGTACTTTTGGGAAATCACTCGCAGGAAGTGTTACGATCTTACTCTCTGATCTGCCGCATCTGACCTTTAAAAAAACCTCATCTGTTTCTACGTCCAAGGTCCCTTCTGGCATCTCTCTACACACATCGTATAAAAGTTTTGCTGATGCGGTCGTTTTCCCTTTCTCTATAACGTCGACCTCTACATGGGTCAATATGCCTACTTCCATATTAGTGGACAGCATCGATACTTTCCCGGCCTCTGCAGATATAAGGGCATTGGCTAATATCGGTACAGTTGACTTTCTCTCTCCTACGCCCTGAACCTTCGCTAATTCCTTAATTAATACATCCCTATTCACCGTAAATTTCATTTGTGTCCCCTCCGGTATTAATGCGTTAAGAATTAATGCCACACTATTTTGTTTTTTTCAATCAGTGAATCAGCGCTCGAAAATATTTATACTACTACTTATTAATTTATAAAGAGTTATTATACGTATTATATATTGTTGATTCGAGCATAACTTTAAAACTATATGAAAGCATTTAATTTTAAATGAACAAACGCTGTCTACCGGCAGTTTAAGGTAATGCGCATAAGTGGGGGGTAGTTGGTTTTTGATGGGTTGTTGTCAACAGCCCGAGCATTAGGAGTTCTTTATATCGCTTATTATGTGGTCGATATCGTTCTTTAGTTTTGAGTTGTGCTTTTGGACTTCTTCTATCTTTTCACAGGCATGTATGATCGTTGAATGGTTTTTCTTTTTAAATAATGTAGCAAGTTCTGTTAAAGATTTATGGGTTAATTGTTTCGCTATGTAGATGGCTATGTGCCGTGGCAACATCGATTCTTTTTTTCTATCCGCCCCAAGGATATCGTTTGAGCTAATATCAAAGTGCATTGCTACTCTTTTTATTATTTTGTTCACGTCGATAGAACTCTTTTCTTTTATAGAGAGGTTCTTCCCAGAGAAAATCTCGTTTATGAAATCCGGGGTTATTTGAGTGTTGGCGAATGACGCGAAAGCCCCAACACTGGTTACCGCACCCTCGAGCTCCCTTATGTTGTTCTGAAAGAGTTCAGCCAATTTGACAGCGGAGTCCTGAGACATCCCGATATTAAGCTCTTTTGCTTTGGCGGTTATTATAGCGACCCTGGTCTCGAGTTCAGGAGCCTTGATGTCGCAGATCAATCCCGAGGAGAAACGTGTTTTCAGTCTCTTATCAAGCCCCTCTATCTCATCCGGGAACTTGTCAGAAGCGATGACGATCTGTTTATTGTTGTCACGCACGGCCGAGAGCGTATGGAACAGTTCTTCCTGTGATTTGCCCTTCCCTGCGATGAACTGTACGTCGTCTATCAGGATAACATCATATTCTTCGCGGAACTTTTTTCTGAAGGCGTCTATCGTACCTGTACGCAAGGCCTTTATATATTCATTGAGGAACCGTTCGCCGTTGATATAGATAACCTTTAGATCGTTAAAGTACTCACATATGTAATTTCCTATCGCATGTAAAAGATGTGTCTTTCCCAGCCCTGAATTCCCGAATATGACCAGAGGATTATACGACTTCGATGGACGAGCGGCCACAGAGAGGCACGACGCGTGAGCGAATTGGTTGTTGCTCCCCACGACGAAGGATTCGAAGGTGAATCGCGGGATAAAGTTACTTTTATTCCTTTTTGTATGGGTTTGGATTATGAGATCTTCGGGGCTGTTCTTGGGTTCAGTTCCATCTTTTTGCGAGTCAGCTTTGTTAGTTATTATCTCTACCCTGGCTTTAACGCACATTATCTGGCTCAAAAGATCTTCGATGTCGGAGGTATAGCCGACAAGGCGTTCCTTTATAAAATTGTTAGGCGCTGTTATAGTAGCCAGGCCTTTGCTCATGTCATATTTGGCCGAGGTGATGTTCATCCATTGTTTGAAAACAGGGTTCTTGAGCTTTATACTCAAGGCGTTTAGGACCTCGTGCCAGAAATGGATGCCTTCTAAACTCATATAGATGAAGGTTTTTAGCAAAGAAGAATTTAATTATCAAGACGAATCGCCACTAATCAATGGAACGTTTTTATTGTTGACATATCAGAGGGATAGTATAGGTATACTCCCTACGACAATAATTTAGGAGATAGTAATATGAGTAAAAGAACGTATCAACCACACAATCGCAAAAGGAAAAGGACTCACGGCTTTTTATCCAAGATGGCAACACCCGGGGGAAGAAACGTAATTAAAAAGAGAAGGGCCAAGGGCAGAAAGAGGCTATCCGTAAAAGTAAGTGGCAAATAAGTTAAAGGAAACAAGGAGCAAAAGGGAAGCGCTGCTCCCCCACAGGGGATATTCAAAGAATTTTGTTATCGCTTATGGCTTTATTGAACAGGACTTTAGGGTGTTCTTTGGTATCAGCGGGAAGGCGGCCGGTTCTGTCATTAGGAATAGAATAAAAAGGTTCTTTAGGGATATGGTCAGAAAGGAATTAGGGGCTTTGATAAGTGAAGGCGTCAACGGCAGGAAACTTTCGATATGTCTTATATCAAAGAAAGGGACTGTCATCCCTAACAACGAGGCTGCAATTTCGGATTTAAAAAATGAGATCCATAAACTTGTTACAAACATTGTCGAGAGGATTGGGAAAGAGATTAGATAGGGTGGCGATAGTAGTTCCAGTCCACCTGATCCTTTTCTATAAGCAATTTTTCTCTGGTTTCACAGCGGGGAGATGCAGGTTCTATCCCTCGTGTTCAACCTATGCTCTGCAGGCACTGGATAAACACGGACTTTTTTTTGGTACTCCGAAGGTAGTATGGCGCATATTGAGGTGTAATCCTTTTAACGAAGGCGGATGCGACCACGTCGAATAATTAGAGAGGTGTTTTAGATGGAAAAGAACATGATAATCGCTGTCTCGGTGAGTGTTTTAATACTGTTCCTGTGGCCGACTATGTTCGGGAAGAAACAGCCAACAGTGAACAGCGTCGAGAAACCAAAGACTGTGGAACAATCCTTGGCCGCAGAAAAACCGGTCGTTAAAAAAGAAAAGATCCAAACACAAAACAAGGGCGACACCTTTATAATAGAGAACGATGTGTTGAAAGTGGTCATAGATTCAAAAGGCGCCGCTGTAAAGCAGGCGATATTTAAGAAGTATAAAAGCCCGGAGGGCCAGCCCCTGAGTTTCTTTGGTGCTTCCGCAGAGACGATGGGTGCATTGAAATTATCAGATGCTGAAGACTCGATATTTAGCCTGGTGTCTAAAAAAGACAACAGTGTCGTTCTCAAATATAACGGGATTCGTGTTGAGTACTCGCTCGAGAAAAGCGCGTATGCTCTCAACTCAAAAATAACATATGTCGGCGCAGAAAAGATCGGGATGAACATATTGTCGTTCCTTCCGGAGAACACGAAAGATGAATATGGGCTTAACAGCGACCCTGACAAGAGGAAGAAAGAGCTTCTGATATATTCAGGCGAAAAAGTACAAAGACTGACGCCAAAGGATATAAGGGAAAAGCAGGTCGTGGCCTTTAGCAGCTCTCCAAAATGGGTGGGAGTGAGCGACAGGTATTTCCTGTTCTCTGTTATCACTCCTGCAAATAAAGGGATGATCACGGATGTTGTTGCAAAACACAATAAAAGCGCGTCAGCAGCGTCGATAGATTTTGATATTACGGGGAACGACGGGGTGTTCGAATACGTAGCCTTTGTCGGTCCAAAGGACGTGACCGATCTCAGGAAAGTAGACCCGACACTGGCTGAGTCCATAGATTATGGATGGCTCACCGTAATATCTGTCCCGATGTTGGAGCTCATGAAGTTCTTTTACAGGATGATCCCGAACTACGGCGTGGCAATATTAATATTAACACTTTTTGTAAGGCTCCTTATGTTCCCTTTGCAGCAAAAGAGCATGAAATCCATGAAGAAGATGCAAGAGCTTCAGCCTCATATAAAGGCATTACAGGAGAAGTACAAGGGTGATAAAGAGAAGTTAAACGCCGAGATGATGCAGTTCATGAAGACCCACAAGATGAACCCGATGAGCGGCTGTCTTCCGATGCTGTTACAGTTACCGGTGTTCATTGCTCTTTACAAGGTCCTTGCAAACTCCGTTGAACTTTACCGGGCTCCGTTCATGTTCTGGATAACCGACCTCTCTATAAAAGACCCTTATTATGTGCTCCCTGTGCTGATGGGGGTAATGATGTTCTTGCAGCAAAAGATGACCCCAAACCCGACGATGGATCCCACGCAAGCAAAGATGATGATGTATATGCTCCCAGTTATTTTCACAATATTTATGATAAGTCTCCCAAGCGGACTTACGCTTTATATAATGTTCAGTACCCTGTTGGGAATATTGCAGCAGCATTTTATGAACAAGCAGACAAGTTATCAAAAGATATAAACGTGGAGGATGTTTCTGATGGAAGAATTTAAGGAATTTGTCGGCATCACGCTCGAGGAAGCCAAGGAAAAAGCACGGGATTATTTTAATTCTAATCAAATAGAATACGAAATGATGCCGCCTAAATTAATGACGATGATAACCGGTAAAAGGGATATCAGGATAAAGGCTAGAAAGAAGGAGATCTCAGAAGAGTACATGGCTTTCAAACAAAAATCCAAAGAGCTCCTGGACAACATCATTAAAGAGGGAGGATTCTCTCTCTCTGTAAACGAGACCATGGAAGGCGAGACTATTAGATATGTCTTAAACGGTGCTGACGTGCCTCTTTTCACAGACGACAAGGGGAGGCTCCTTGATTCCGTACAGCACATACTTGTAAAGGCGGCTGTTAAGAGCGAACAGGGTGTTAATATAATTGTCGATGCTGACGATATAAAGAAAGAGAGGGAAGAGTATATAAAGAGCTATGTTACAAAAATATGCAGCAACGTGAGGCGTTCTAACAAACCATACATACTAAAGCCCATGAACCCAAGTGACAGAAGAATGGTCCATATACTGGTAAAAGAACAGGGCGACCTTACGAGTGAATCGATAGGCGAGGGGCTTTATAAGAAAGTGCAGATATCGAAAGCACCACTAAGTGGCTCGGGCGAAAAACAAAAACATAAAGAAACGGACAAGAAAGACGAGAAAAAAGACGAAAAGGAATGATGGTCTCTGTTCTAGATAATATCGTCGCTGAGATAACGCCGGCAGGTCGGGCCGCCGTATCCGGTATTCGTGTAAGCGGCAAAGATTCTAAACAAATAATAGAAAATATCTTTAATATAACAATAGATGGCGAAAGAGAGACAAGGAAGGCTCGTTTTGTAGACCACGACCTGGATGACGTGGTTGTGATCTATTATCAGGCGCCTCATTCATACACCGGCGAGGATGTGTGTGAAATATTCTGTCACGGCAACCCGTCCGTAGTTAACAATATTATAAATGCCGTCCTGGCCGTTAAGAATTATAGAATTAGGCTCGCCTCACCGGGCGAATATACGAAAAGGGCGTATTTGAACGGTAAGATGGATCTTCTACAAGCGGAAGCCGTCGTAGACGTTATCAACTCTTCCAGCAACACCGCACTAAAGTATAGGAGCAGGATGTTAAAGGGGGGTCTTTCCGGCATATTGAGCGAGGTTAAACAGGACATCCTTGATATAGCGACACACCTTGAACTTGAAATAGATTTTGAGGAAGAGGATTATAGATTCGATCATTCATCGTCGATAAAGATGGTTGACAGGTCTCTTGATAAAATAAAGGGATTGATAGACTCATGCTCAAGGTTTGAGTTCCTTTCTAAAGAGATCAAGGTTGTTATTGTGGGTAAAGCTAATGCAGGTAAATCGTCGCTGTTCAATAGGGTGATAGAACACGAGAGGTCCATCGTGCATCATCTTCCGGGGACAACAAGGGATTACATAGATGCCGAGGTCTTTGTAGATGGCCTTAATATAACGTTCGTGGATACGGCTGGTTTTAGGGATGGGGCCAGTTCCGAGGTCGAAAAACAGGGCCTTAAAAAGATAGACGAATTAATTAACGACGCTGCATTGATAGTTGAGATATCTGAGAACGACGACTACGTTTTTGACAGCAAGAAGAACGCCATAAAAGTAAGGAATAAAATAGACGTGACCCTTCCGAAGAAAAGAGACAAAGGTGTTTTCTATGTGTCCGCACTAACAGGCGAAGGAGTTGGTGGACTAAAGAAAGGGGTTGCAGCTTTCTTAAAGAAAGACCTCGAATTTGTCGACGAGAGACAGGACTTTTATCTCTTAACAAAGAGACAAAAGGGTGCCATTACAGTACTAAGCAAAGAGATACACGAGCTCCACAATGCGATATCATCAAAGCAGCCGATAGATGCTGTTTCTTTTGTTGCAAGGCGCTGTATATTAATAATTGATGAGCTTATGGGAAAAGTACAGGCAACGGACGAGGTCCTTGATGTATTATTCTCAAGGTTTTGTATAGGTAAATGATATGCAAAAGTACAATGTCATAGTTGTTGGAGGAGGACATGCGGGCTGTGAAGCTGCCGTCGCTGCCAGCAAGCTTGGTGGCAGTGTTCTCCTTATGACCATAAGTATGGATCGGCTAGCATGGATGTCATGCAACCCAGCCGTAGGCGGACTTGCCAAGGGACACCTCGTCAAGGAGTTAGGGGTTCTCGGCGGGATCATGCCTAAAATAATAGATTCTACAGGAATACAGTTCAGGCGTTTGAACAGTAAAAAGGGGCACGCAGTTCAATCAACAAGAATACAGGCAGACAAAGTTTTGTATTCTATGGAAATGAAAAAAGAACTTTCAAAAATAAAGAACGTACATTTTCTACAAGCAGAAGCGTCCACGCTTTTAATAGAGAATAATTATATCGTCGGCGTAGATACGTGTGAGGGTGTAAAGGTATATGGAGATACAGTGATCGTAAGCCCGGGTACTTTTTTAAAAGGAAGACTCCATTATGGTGATGCTACAGTAGAAGGCGGAAGATCTGGGGAAAGATCCAGCGAGAAGCTAAGTGATTCTATAAGGGGCATAAACAGCCACAGCGTCGTAAGGTTCAAAACGGGGACACCAGCGAGGCTGGACGGGAGATCTATTGACCTTAAAGATCTTCAAGAACAGTTGAACGACGACGACGTGAAAGGTTTCTCTCTTTTTGCGGAACAGAACAGCGTCGATAAACTAAGTTGTCATCTTACAAGAACAAATCAAGCGACCCACAGGGTTATCGTTGACAACATAAAACTCGCCCCTCTTTATAGTGGAAAAATTAAATCGAAAGGCCCCAGATATTGTCCCTCCATTGAGGACAAGGTGATGCGTTTTCCGGAGAGATCTTCCCATCAGGTCTTTGTGGAGCCAGAAGGTCTTGAAAATATTGAGTTTTATATAAACGGAGTGTCTACGGGCCTCCCCGTGGATATCCAAGAAAAAGTTTATAATACGATCAAGGGTCTTGAGAATGCCAGGATAATACGGCCCGCTTACGCGGTTGAATATGATTGTATAGATCCACTAGGTCTTAAACCGACCCTTGAATCTAAGCATATAAACAATCTTTTCTTTGCAGGACAGATCAATGGTACCTCCGGATATGAAGAGGCGGCAGCCCAGGGTTTTGTTGCAGGTATCAATGCGGCAAGAAAAAGCAAGGGCATAAGCGAACTGATGTTCTTAAGAGAGCAGTCATATATAGGTGTCATGATAGACGACATCGTAACCAAGGGAATTGATGAGCCGTATAGAATGTTTACATCCAGAGCAGTGAACCGACTTTTTTTAAGAGAGGACAATGCTGACTTCAGGCTTTATAAATTTGCAAAAGAGAACGGGCTTATGAGCCAGGCTATGTATAAAAAAATAAATGACAAGTGGAACAAGGTGCGTCTTGGGATCGTTGAGTTGGAGAAGACAATAGTTAAACCCACTAAACGAGTTAATGGTATTTTACAGAAGATAGGCAGTACTCCCATAAAGACTGGGACAACAGCCAAGAACCTATTAAAACGGCCGGAGGTTTCTTTTAACGACATTCTTAGCATATTGCATTCAAACAGGAAGATAACGGCTATTAAAAGTGTCGCAAATGAATTGGAAATAGAGATCAAGTACGAAGGGTACATAAGGATCTGTGAGGCTGAGGCCGAAGGCCTCAAGGATCTTGAGTCCATAAGATTACATCCTGGCACGGACTACAACAAGCTTAAGAACATCTCTATTGAAACAAGAGAAAAACTCAATAAAATTAAACCGATAACATTAGGACAGGCTTCAAGGATACCGGGCATTACTCCCGCTACAATAGATTCGCTACTTATATATAGGAAGAGAGGGGACATATAATGTTCCACGTGGAACACTTGTTAAAAACATTGCTTCCAGGGCTAGTCTCCAGGCCTGTCATGGAAAAATTTGAGGTCATAAAAACAGAGTATTTTAAGTGGAACAAAGTATATAACATTAGTTCTATAAAGGACGAAGAGGGTTTTTGGATTAAGCATGTTGTTGACAGCCTATGTTTGGCTTCTTACATATACAAGGAGTTTCAAGGGAATATTAAAATTCTGGATATTGGTAGTGGGGGCGGCTTCCCCGGACTTGTCTTAGCCCTTGCTCTTGATAATAAAATAAGCATGGTTGAACCGGTTGGGAAAAAGACAGGCTTCATTGAACACATTATACTGAAACTTGGGCTTAAAAATGCAGAGGTTATAAGGTCGAGATACGAAGATATTAAAAAGGTTAGTGACGATTTTTTACTTGTAAGCAGAGCTTTGGGAAATTACCAAGATCTAAAAAAACATTTTTTGGAAATTAAACCAGACGTAAAGTTAATAGTGATGACAACAAATGCTATTGCCAGAAAAACAAGTGGAAAAGTCATAGACGCCCCATACGCCATTGTCCAGCAAGAGTTACAGGGGGCACTTATTGGACACGTACTCCTCGAAATATAAATTGTTCCACGTGGAACAATTTATGCTTTTACCAAATTGATGCGAATTAAATCTTGCGGATATCCAAGAGTTGCTTTATACTTTACTAGAAAGTAGATTTGGGGGTAAACATGGGACGAGTTATTGCCATAGCTAATCAAAAAGGCGGTGTCGGCAAGACGACGACAGCGATAAACTTAGCTGCCTCTCTTGCGACTGCAGAAAAAAAGACACTATTGATAGATTTTGATCCTCAGGCTAACGCAACCTCTGGTCTGGGAATAGAAGCCGATACATCGGAAAACATATATCACGTCATAACAGGTGAAGTTAGCTTAAAAGATATAATAAAAAAGACCGACCTTAAGTTCTTAGACCTTGCTCCATCAGGCAGGGACCTTGTTGGCGCAGAGCCAGAGCTTGTAAACGAGATCGCCAGGGAAACACGGTTAAAAGACGCTGTAGCTACTGTTGTAAATCAGTATGATTATATTTTGATAGACTGTGCTCCGTCGCTGGGGATATTAACGGTTAACGCCCTCACTGCTGCTCATACGTACTTAATACCACTTCAATGCGAGTATTTTGCGCTTGAAGGGATCAGTAAGTTTATAAAAACGGTTGATCTGATAAAGAGAAGGTTGAACCCAAACCTCGTCGAGGAAGGAATACTTTTAACTATGTTCGATAAACGGAACAGGCTATCATTCGAGATCGCGAACGAGATAAAAGGATACTTCAAGGACAAGGTGTTTAATTCGGTTATACCAAGGAATGTGCGCCTTAGTGAAGCACCAAGTTACGGCAAACCCGTGCTGTTATACGATATCAACTCAAGCGGGGCGATAAGTTATTTTAACCTGACCAAGGAGGTAATGGATAATGACCGTAGATTTGAAACAAGATATTAGGGCTCCACGAAAAGCACTAGGCAGAGGACTGGCGTCTTTGATACCCGACGCTGTAGACCAGATCATGTATCCTTCTGCGAATGTTAATACAAATTTTTCTGGTACAAAAGAAAGTCCTTTATTTATGTGTCCGGTGGATAAATTAGTTCCATCCACCCAACAGCCTCGACAAGAGTTTAACAACGAAAGAATAAAAGAACTTTCCCAGTCAATAAAAGAGAACGGCATCATCGAGCCTATCGTTGTCCGAAGAAGAGGTGATATATATGAGATCGTCGCTGGAGAAAGAAGATGGAGGGCGGCAAAACTTGCGGGACTCACAGAAGTTAATGTTATAGTAAAGGATATGTCGGATAAAGTAGCACTACAAACTACGATAGTTGAAAACATACAACGCGCGGATCTTAATAGCATGGAAGAAGCGAAGGCTTATAAGCAGCTTATAGATGGATATTCAATGACACAGGAAGATGTTTCTGAGAAAGTTGGAAAGGACAGGGCGTCTGTTGCAAACTATTTACGACTACTCAAACTCCCTCTTTTCGTTCAGGAGGAGATCCAAAAGGACAACATTAGCATGGGGCATGCCAAGGCCCTCTGTTCCCTGGAATCAGAGGAGGCCTTAAGGAAGGCTACTGCAGAAATACTCAAAAAAAGGCTATCTGTTAGAAAGACGGAAAGACTTGTAGAACGGATGAGAGAAGAAGCACTGGGGACAGACAAAAAACATGCCACCAAGAAGGAGCATCTATTTGATTCTATTGAGGATAATCTTAGAGAACGGTTTAAAACAAAAATCCATGTTAAGGGCAAATATGAAAAGGGCTCTTTTATTATAGAGTACTATAGTAAGGATGACTTTGAAAGAATTCTTGGTATACTTTTTGAGTAAGGGGATTTTATGAAAAGAAAGGACCACTATATAAGGCTTAGTGAGAACATCTCGGCGATTATCCAAGAAGGTTGTGAATTTAAAGGTAAACTATCTTTTGAGGGGTTGGTTAGGCTTGGCGGCAAATTCGAAGGCGAGATATTTACCAACGATATTTTGATAGTAGAAGATACTGCTTTTATTAAAGCAGATATCCAGGCAGATGTGGTTATTATAAACGGAAAAGTTGTTGGAAATGTAGTCGCAAAAAACAGAATTGAAATATTTAAACCGGCGATGATAAAAGGCAATTTATCTGCTCCGATCATCTCAATGGAACAGGGTGTAGTTTTTGAGGGAAGCACCCGGATGGGGTAGTTTAACTTATTGTTTTTATTCCATTTTATGCTCAGTCTTTAGCTTAACTAGTAGGTCGTAAGCTTTTTTCTGCTTTATATTCAAATAGTTAGCGAGAATAGAGGCGATTTTTCGTGGTTCATTCTTGGCAGGGTCAAAAACAGTGAACTTTTCGATTTCTATGGGTTTTTTACCAGGGGTAACGAGTAAAGTGAACTCACCCCTCTCTTTGATGTCTTTAGGATAATTTTGGGCTTCAAAGCGGATGGTCTCTTCATAAATTTTGGTTAACTCTCTACCCAAAACAACAGTTGATGTTGGAGAGAGTTCCGCTATCAAATTTAGAGTTTTGATCACACGATTAGGCGACTCAAAGAAAACTACAGTCTGCTTGTTAGAGAGACACTCACCAAGGAGCTTTATTTTGGCTTTTTCCGTGTGCGGCAGAAACCCTACGAACGTTATAAGTCCTTGTTCTGAAAGGGAGAACCCAGATATAGATATCAATGCAGTCAACGCAGAAACCCCGGGGACAGGGGCCACTTTTATGTGGTTATCCAGTGCATAATCAACAATTATCGCTCCTGGATCGGATATTAACGGGGTCCCAGCATCGGAAACAAGGGCAATATTCTGGTACTTTTCAAAAAGTCTTTTTACTTCCTCAAGGCGTTCACGTTCATTGAATTTATGAAGCGACATCGTCGACGTAGTTACGCCATAATGATCCAAAAGGATCTTTGTTCTTCTTGTATCTTCGGCAAGGATATAGTCAACTGACTTTAACGTTTTTATGGCCCTCAGGGACGTATCCTCAAGATTGCCGATAGGGGTGGCGACTACAAAAAGAGTCTTGTCCATGATCAGTTCTGACAGCCGTATTGCACAGCGACGGAGTTGGGCTTGTTGTTTTTTTTATCCCAGAACGGTGATATTTCCCTCAGTCTTGCGATTATCGCTGGCAGTGCTTTTATTAATTGATCCACGTCGTCGCTGTTTGTATACCGGCCCAGGCTTATCCTTAGGCTGCTATGTGCTGATGTTATCGGAACATGCATGGCCCTTAGTACATGACTTGGTTCAAGCGATCCGGAGGTACATGCTGACCCCGACGATATACAGAACCCCATCTTGTCGAGTTGGAATAATATTGACTCACCCTCGATGCAGTCAAAAGATATATTTGTAGTATTAGAGAGCCGCGCTGTTTTCTCGCCGTTAACATGCAGGTATGGGATCTCTTTCCTCAGCTCTTTTTCTATGTGGTCCCTTGTCTGAGCGAGTTTTTTTTGTTTGCCGGACTTTAATTCTTCCGTGAACAACTCAAATGCCTTAGCAAGGCCTATTATAAAGGGTACGTTTAGGGTCCCTCCGCGTTTATTGAACTCATGATGTCCACCGGTAATGAATTTTCTTAGTCTAGCACCTTTTCTTGTGAAGAGTATTCCTATACCTTTTGGCGCATAAACTTTATGTCCGCTCATGGATAAAAAATCAATATGCTTATAATCGTCGCTGTTCAGGTTTATATGGATCTTTCCCATGCTTTGAGTGGCGTCAGTGTGGAATAGTATCTCAGGATTTTTCTCTTTTGCTATCTTCGAAAGTTTATCGATGGGGAAAACTACCCCTGTCTCATTATTTGCGTGCATTATGCTTATTATACCCGTGTCCTCAGCGAGAGCAGATCTGAACTCGTCTTCAGAGAGTTCGCCGTTGTCGTCAACTTTAAGGAAGGTCGTCCTGTATCCATCGCGTTCTAGGTCCTTGCATGTTTCTAACACCGCAGGGTGCTCAACCATCGTCGTTATTATGTGTTTTTTGTTTGGGAAGGCTTTTAGCGTTCCTCTGATAGCATGATTAATGCTTTCTGTTGCAGAGCCTGTGAACAGAACCTCCTCGGGATGACTGGCCCCAAGATGTTTTAATATTGAGGAGCGCGCCTTTTCTACGTCGGCAGCGACATCCATAGCGAACTTGTATTTACTGCTGGGATTGGCATACAGTTCTTTAAAATAAGGCAACATTACTTCCAGTACTGCTGGATCTATCGGCGTAGTTGCGTTGTAATCCAGATAAATTGTTTTTGACATGAGCTCTAGCCTCGCTTCTAGTTTACTTGTATCACCTTGACGTCCTTGTCCACTTTATCACGGAGGATCTTTTGGACGGTGTATTCTATTGTGCTGCTCGCTGAATGACAGACCTTGCACGCCCCTTTGAGTTTAAAATATAATTCATGGCCTCGTATTTCGACTATTTCTATCCCACCACCATCCCTTTCAAGTATTGGTATTATATCTTCAGAGAGGACTTTCTCTATTTCTTTTGCGACCTGGTAGGGCGTCTTTTGCTGAGCTGCACTCTCTGTTCTTGTGCTGCTCTTGCCGTAGACCTCGTTCAAGATGTCTTTTATTCCGCCTTTTTCATCTATACAGCTTCCGCAGACGCTGCCGGCTTTTATGGTGTTAACTACGTCGTCAACGGTTTTTAATTTGAGGTCCTTTATCTGGTCCATGATATATTTCCTTGTCATCCCCATGCATCTGCAGACTATTGCATTATCTTCTTCGTCCTCGTGTCTTTGGCATCCGTTCTTTATGCCGAATTTAGTAAGGTCCACTCCACGTTTTTTTGCCCAGTCATACACAGCGGCGTAAAGTGCCTCTATGCCCATTACGGAACAATGTATCTTTTGAGTTGGCAGTCCGTCTAAGAACGTAACAATATCGTCCTTGGTAAGGGCCAGAGCTTTAATCGGGGTATATTTTCCCTTCTCAATTATTGCACAGAGCGCCTCACTCGCGGCTATTGCCGATGTACAGCCAAAAGTCAGGTATTTGGCCTTGACGATCACGTCGTTTTCCGGCTTTTTATCGTCTTTTTCGACCTTGAATGTGAATTTTATGGCGTCCCCACAAACAAGAGAGCCATGAAAGCCCTCCCCGTCAGGGTCTTTGATCTCCCCTATGTGTGCGTTTTCACTGTTGTTTACCGCATCCATAAAGAGTTTTTTCGTTTTTTCAGAATAATTCCATGCCATAGTCCTTTTTTCTCCCAGCCTCTTTTATATCTTTTTGCTAAAGATAACAAGGGATTTTCCGATAAGATAGATATGACCAGGAAAATGATAGTAACAGCGGTGCTGGCGATCCTCCCGATAATGGGGCTTTTTGCCCAGGGTCTTGAAGGGGTTTATCAACTCGAACTTGAGGGCTACAGCGGCGAGGCCATATCAAGAGGCACAGGTTTTAGCGTGAGGTCCCCTTACTCTGGAAGTGCATACGTTATGACGAGCTTTCATCTCCTGAACGCAAGGCTTTTAGAGGCTGGGGGCATCAAAATAAGGAGAAATAGTGGCCGTGATGAATACCTCAAAATTGCTGCTTATGATGAGTTGAACGACATTTTGTTACTCGCTGGAGACAATATAAGGACTCTACCTTTGAATTTGTCCGATGATTGTTCTAAGACATTGAGCGTAACAGGCTACCATAGGGATAATTTTATGGTGGTGGACGCTGGTGTAGCTTCAGCGACCCGTGTTAATGGTGTTAATACGATCTCTGCATATCTCAGCAAGGGCTTTAGCGGAGCACCAGTGTTAAATAACAACGCGTCTGTTTGTGGTATGGTCGTTCTGTCCAGCGAGATGAATGCGAACTCAGTTGTTGTATCTGCTTCACTTTTAAACGAGTTAATAAAAAAATATGAGTCTGGCGGAAGGGCGTTTTATACCGCAAGAGAAGTAAGACAACAGATGGGTGTTGAGAGAACGGTCAGTACACAAGAGGAACTTAATAACGCGATATCCGGCAAGAGTATTTCTGGCCAGATGATAATAAACATTTCTCCTCGCGACAATAATAGCAACTTTACTGTTAAGAACGCTCAAAACATTATTATAGAGGCTGACAATGTATCAAGGCTTGTTGTGCATCGCTCAAGGGACGTCATGGTCAGGGGCATAAATGCGCAGAGGCTGATAGTTAACGAATCAGAGAACGTTACTGTAACGTCGTGCGTTTTTGAAAGAGGAGACAAGGCGTTGTTTCTCAAAGATTCACGCAACCTCATTGTTAATAAAAACACATTTAGGAACATGAATACGGGCGTGGTACTGATGTCGGCATCCATCGACGACACGGATATAATGCAGAACAACCTGTTTGAGTCAGTCCAAGCAAAGATTATGATACTTACGGGCCAAAACTAAAGTATGTTTTGCGGACGAGAATATATTTATGCTTCATTTTTGATACACGCCGACAAAATACCTCTCCTAAATAATTGAAATTACAACCATGCAAATTTTGGCCCAGAATTTGCTTATACACAGTTCTTTACCAATTAAATAGGAGGGCCGTCTGTAATGGAACTTAATTTTAGTGTCTTAAAGAACGAGGATGATTATCTCAAGCTGGATGTGGAAGGCATTCAGGTGGAGATAAAGGGTGTTGTGGCAAAGAGTAAAAAAATGCTCGAGGCTATAGCATGGAGCATTATCTATTCAGCGACGGCGGATGTTATATGCATCTGTGGCGAGAGCGGCAGCGGGAAAGAGATGATCTTCAGGGTCATACGACAGGTCAGTAGTCGAGGGAATGTGATCTGTGCTAACTGCGGAGCCATGACAGACTCTCTTTTGGAAAGCGAGTTGTTTGGTCACAAGAAGGGTTCTTTTACAGATGCCGTGAGTGACAGGAAGGGCGCTTTTTTAGAGGCTGACGATGGGTATCTGTTTCTTGATGAGATAGGTGAGATGAGCACGAAGGGGCAGGTTAAACTTTTGAGGGCAGTGGAGTATAAAGAGATAAAATCTGTCGGCAGCGACAATACGATGTATCACAAAGCCAAGGTAGTGCTTGCTACGAACAAAAACTTACTCGAGCTTGTTAAGGACGGAAAGTTCCGGCGCGATCTCTATTACAGGATCGAGGGATTCACGATAAATGTTCCTCCTCTCAGGGAAAGACCGGAGGACATAGAGGCGCTGATGCAATATTTTGCGGGCAAGGACTACAAATTTTCCAAGGGTGCTGTGGACGGCATTATGGCCCATGACTGGCCGGGTAACGTAAGGGAGCTCAAGAACGCGATCGAAAGAGCGAAGATAAAGAGCTTATATGGCGAGAAAACAATATCGTGGGGGATGCTCGGGGTTAATAAACAGCTTAATTACGATGTCATGCCCAAGATGACGTTGGATGAAATGGAGCGGGCCGTGATAGAGGACGCGTACATGAAGTCGGACTACAATATTTCTACAACGAGCAAACTCTTGGGGCTTCCCCGCTCCACCCTGTACAGCAAGCTTAAGAAGCACGCGATAATTGCTTGAGTGCGAATCGGTATTATTTGACTAAATCTATAGCGAATGTTATTCATCTATGGCTATGGGAATGCTAGAAATGGTGCTGTCCCAGATAGGGATAAATAAAACATTTTTTTTCCAGTTCGCGCTGGTCATCGTGTCCTATTTTATCCTTTCAAGGTTCCTATTCCGTCCCATATTGAGGATAATGATCAATAGGGGTGCGAGAACTGACGATCTGAAAAGGAAAGCAGACGAACTATTGCTTGAATACGAGAAGTCTGACAGGGAATATGAAAGACGATGGTCCGATTATGTTAAAAAAGCCGACGAGGAAAAACAAAAAATATATTCAAAGACCAACACAGAGGTGACTGGGATGATCCAAGGGGGCGACAGACAGGCACATGAATATGTGATGGGTAGCAGGCTCACCATTGACAAGAATATGAAGACCGTGAAGGGGCAGCTTAATGGTTTTGCTGATGAGATAAAAAAAGATATAAAGACGAGGTTGCTGGATAACTAAGATGACGTTGATATATTCATCCATAAATTTCCTTGTATTCTTCCTGGTCCTTTTCTTTTTGTTGAGAAAGCCGGTCGGTTCTTTTCTAAAAAAAAGAAAAACAACTTTTATAACTAACAGTAAAGAGGCTGCAGAAATTTTTGCTAACGCAAGATCAAGATCTGACGAGGCTGAACTTAGATTGAAGAACATAAAAACAACCGGCGAGGATTTTATTAAACAAGTCATAAGCGCTGCGGAGAACAATTCAAAGAACATGGTGCAGGAAGCAAAACGCTACGTTGAATATTCTACCGAGGAGGCAAAACGTATCGTAGAGGCTGAAGAAAGGTCCGCGCGCGGCAGGGTAAAAAATGAATTTGTCTCCATGATCATGGATAGCTCAAGGGATGAATTTATGACCGGGATGAACGAGCTCGCAGTTAATAAATATATAGACGGAGCGGAGAAGAGATGAAATGAGCAGGGCATCAAGTTTTAGTTCAAAACCATCCGTTATTTATGCGAAAGCCCTTTTTGAGGGGGCCGGCACTTCTGTAAGGGAAGAGTTCAAGAGCGTGCTTGGCATATTTAATGCCGACAACGGCTTTATATTTAAGAGAATGGATTCTCCGCTCGTCGATAAAGAGAACAAGAAACAAATAATTGAGAATTCTTTTAGGGGGAAGTTGTCTGATCCGTTGGTTGGGTTCCTGCTGCTTTTAGTCGACAAAAGTCGTTTTAATCATTTACTGAGCATCTTCGAGGTTTATTCAGTCTTGTGCGACGAGAGCGAAGGCATAATGAGGGGTGAAATAAAAGTAGCAAAAACTCCGGACAAAACAAGGGGCTCAAATATAAAGGACATAATATCAAGGATCACAGGAAAGAAGATAGAGGCTGAATTCATAGAGGACAAAGAAGTGTTGGCCGGTTTTTCTACGATGATCGGTTCATACTACATTGATTATTCCTTATCTGGTCATTTAAAACAAATGGAAGACGAAATCAAGAGGAGTTGAAGCATGGAACAGTTGAGAGCAGAAGAGATAAGTAAAATTATCCGTCAGGACATAGAGAGGTTCAGTAAGAAACTGGACGTGTCCGAGGCAGGAATAGTGCTGAATGTCGGCGACGGTGTCGCAAAGGTCTATGGCCTTGATAACGCGATGACCGGCGAGCTCGTTAAATTTAGCGAGGAAACGTACGGCATGATACTTAACCTTGAGGAGAGTAGTGTCGGCGTAGTTATATTCGGAGAGAATAATGCGGTCAAGGAAGGCGACGTTGTAAAGAGGACGGGAAGGATCATAGAGGTTCCTGTCGGAAAAGAATTACTTGGAAGGGTCGTTGATCCTCTCGGGTTCCCTCTGGACGGACTCGGGGCCATAAATGCAAAACAACACATCAAGATAGAGGTGAAAGCGCCAGGCATAATCTATCGTCAACCAGTACGCGAACCGCTTCAGACAGGTATCAAGGCGATCGACTCGATGATACCGATTGGCCGTGGTCAAAGAGAACTTATCATCGGCGATAGAAAAACAGGGAAGACCGCAATTGCCGTCGATACGATAATAAACCAGAAGGGACAGAACGTTTATTGTATATATGTTGCGATAGGTCAAAAGCAGTCCACTGTTGCGACCGTCATAGATAAATTAAAAGCACACGGTGCGATGGAATATACGACGGTGGTTAGTGCCACAGCGTCCCAAGCTGCACCGTTACAATATCTTGCTCCATATTCGGGCTGCTCGATGGGAGAATATTTTAGGGACAACGGGATGCACGCCCTCGTTATATACGACGACTTAACAAAACAAGCACAATCATATAGGCAACTATCTCTTCTGTTAAGAAGACCTCCAGGGAGAGAAGCGTATCCTGGAGATATATTCTATTGCCACTCGAGGCTGCTCGAGAGGGCTGCCAAGATGAGCGAAGAAAAAGGTGGTGGCAGTCTGACCGCGCTACCTATAATTGAAACCCAGGCAGGAGACGTTTCCGCTTACATACCGACGAACGTTATATCTATCACCGACGGGCAGATATATCTTGAGGCGGATCTTTTCAATGCAGGGCAAAAACCCGCGGTCAATCCTGGCATTTCCGTTTCCAGGGTCGGTGGTAATGCGCAGATAAAAGCAATGAAGCAGGTCGCCGGAATGTTGAGGTTAACGCTTGCACAGTTTAGGGAGCTTGCAGCGTTTGCACAATTTGGTTCCGATCTAGATAAGTCGACGAAAATGCAACTCGACAGAGGGACAAGGCTTATGGCGATATTGAGACAGAAACAATATGAGCCCGTCTCCATAGAAAAACAGGTTCTCATAATCTATGCCACGATCAATGGTTATCTGGATATCTGTCCTGTTGATAAAGTAAAAATGTTCGAGGACGAATTGAATGGATTCATGGATGCAAAGGCGCCAGAGGTGCTTCAACAGATAAGGGAGAAGAAAGTGTTGGACGACGGGTTAAAAGCAAAATTGAACAGCCTTATCGAAGGCTTTGCAAGAACGTTCAATGAGAGGAATAAGTAGAAGATATCATGGCAACACAAAGGGATCTTAAAAAAAGGCTGCAGACCGTAAAGAGCACCAAGCAGATCACCAAGGCCATGAAGATGGTCGCAGCGTCGAGACTGAGGAAGAGCCAGGAGGCTCTCCTTATGTTAAGGCCCTATGCGTATAAAATAACCAGCATACTGAATTCGCTCAAGGACAGGGTCGAGGTGTTGGGACATCCTCTCCTAAGGAAGAGGGAGATAAAGAAGACGAGGATAGTAATTGTTTCCTCCGACAGAGGCCTCTGTGGGTCTTATAATACTAACATAATTAAAAAAGCTGAAAGTTATATAAGGGAAAATGGTTATAACGAAACGAACAGCGTACTCGACTTTGTCGGTAAAAAAGGTTTTGAATATTTCAAAAAAAGGTACACCAACATTGGTGATAACTACAGAATGGACCTTAATCCAACATACGAAGGCGGGTCGACCGTTAGCGAACGCATGATAACGAACTACATAGAGGGCGATTTTGACTCCCTCGTCGTAATATATAATGAATTTAAGTCAGCGATGGTGCAAAGGATAACCGTAGAAAAAATGTTGCCGATAATCCCGCTTGAACATAACGAGTTCTCGAACATAGACATGTATGCGTATGAACCAAGCAGGGACGAGATCCTCGAAGAGCTATTGCCTAAGTATATAAAGATAGAAGCGATGAGGATATTGCTGGAGAGTTTGGCCAGTGAACATGGTGCAAGAATGACAGCGATGGAAAACGCCACAAAGAACTCAGAGGAGATGATAAAAAAATTGTCACTCTTATATAACAGGCAAAGACAGGCCGCCATAACTACTGAGTTGATGGAGATAGTGGGTGGCAAAGAAGCGCTTGAACAAGGATAATTGGAGGAGAAGATGGCCCAAATGAGAGACGAGAAAGAGAACACAGCAGAAGGAAAAGTAAAGCAGGTCATAGGCCCCGTTGTCGACGTAGTATTTCCGTCGGGGAAGATACCGGAGATCTATGCGGCACTTAAAGTCAGCAACAAGGCAATATCCGACGAACAATGGAACCTAACGTTGGAGGTTGCATTGCACCTCGGTGATAATACTGTGCGGACCATCGCCATGGATTCTACTGACGGACTTGTAAGAGGCGGGCCAGTGCTAGATACTGGTGACGTTATAAAAGTCCCTGTCGGCAAAGAGGTCCTTGGAAGGATAATAAACGTTATAGGCAAGCCTGTTGACGAAGGCGGTGAAATAAAGACAACAAAGTATTATCCGATACACAGGCAGGCCCCAACACTTCAGGAGCAGAACGTTAAGGTTGAGATGCTGCATACCGGGATAAAGGTTGTCGATCTTCTTGAGCCATATAGAAAAGGCGGGAAGATAGGTCTATTCGGCGGCGCCGGAGTTGGAAAAACTGTCGTTATTATGGAACTCATACATAACATTGCAACAGAGCACGGTGGATTCTCTGTGTTTGGTGGCGTCGGTGAAAGAACAAGAGAGGGGAACGACCTCTGGCTCGAAATGAAAGAATCGGGTGTTATAGATAAAACAGCTCTTGTCTACGGGCAGATGAATGAGCCGCCGGGAGCAAGGGCAAGGGTCGGTCTTTCTGCTCTCGCTGTGGCAGAGTATTTTAGGGACGAGGAGGGACAGGACGTCCTCTTTTTCATAGATAACATATTCCGTTTTACACAGGCAGGTTCAGAGGTGTCGGCGCTGTTAGGGAGAATTCCTTCTGCTGTTGGATATCAACCTACATTGGGTACGGAGATGGGCGAACTTCAGGAGAGAATTACCTCAACGAACAAAGGTTCTATTACATCAGTTCAGGCAATATATGTTCCTGCTGACGACTACACAGATCCAGCTCCAGCGACCACATTTGCACATTTGGACGCTACGACGGAATTATCAAGGGCGATATCGGAGCTTGGTATATACCCAGCTGTTGACCCTCTTACTTCAAGCTCAACGATACTTGCTCCGGAATTCTTGGGTAACGAGCATTACAATGTCGCGCAGAGCGTGAAAAAGATACTTCAAAGGTATAAAGATCTTCAGGATATAATAGCGATCCTTGGCATAGACGAGCTCAGCGACGAGGATAAAATAACAGTTAACAGGGCCAGAAGACTGCAAAGATTTTTGTCCCAGCCATTCTTTGTTGCGGAACAATTTACTGGCGTCCCTGGAAGATATGTAAAGCTCGAGGAAACGATAAAAGGCTTTAAGGAGATATGTGAAGGCAAACACGACGATCTTCCTGAGCAAGCGTTCTGGATGGTTGGCACAATAGAAGAGGCCGTAGAGAAAGCCAAGAAGATGAGGGAGGACGGTATTGCTTAAGGTTGACGTAGTTTCACCGTCGGGGCAGATCATCTCCGGTAGAGACGTCTCAGTATTAACGGTTCCCTCAATGATGGGGGAGCTTGCAATACTGCCGGGGCATCAGGACATACTGAGCCTCGTTGGAAAAGGGCTTCTCAAGTTGGATGATAAAGAGAGCTTTATCGTCTACAAAGGGATCATGGAGGTCTCCGACGGAGAGAGAGTCGTCATAGCTGCTGAGAGGATAAAAAAAATATCAGAGATAGACATCAACGAGAGCAAGAACGCATTAAGAGAAGTCGAGAATAAACTGCTTAACGAAGTCCTCGACGACTTTGAACTTCATAAGGCAAGGGAAGAGTACGGGGATAGGTTGGCAGAACTTTCCGCGCTCACTTAAATATATAGACGGGTTTTTCTTTGATAAGTTTGTGTAACTGCGGTTGAAAGATAATATTCAGTTTGCTTTTTAATATCCATCCTACAAGTTTTTTAGCTAATCCCCTTGTTCTTAGATTCGGCGAAAACAGTATGATAGTGGGCTTTTGCTGGAGGCGGTGTTTTTTTATGAAATTTATCGAGAACTTAAAATCATTAAAGTCAGAGATAACAAATTTTATTTCATCATTGGGTGTGATCAGTTTAAGATTTTTCAGACAAAAGCTTTTTTGTTCTCCACTGGACGGTGTTTTTACGTCGACAACACTTTTTACTACTTTTGGTATGCCTTTGATAGAGATTGAACCGTTCGTTTCAACCGAGACTATTTTTTTACCTTTAATAAGTGATTTTATTAATTTGTTTACGACTGGTTTTTGCCCCAACGGCTCTCCGCCAGTTATGCAAACATAAGGAGTAGTGAACGGTTTGATCATCTGGATTATTTTGGATACACCGACGGTCTTATGTGCATCAAAAGCGTATTTTGTGTCGCAGCTCCTACACCTCAGATTGCATCCAGCGAGCCTTATGAATATAGTGGGTCTACCCATAAAGGTACTCTCGCCTTGGAAAGACACGAATATCTCCGAGACCCTTAATATATTCCCTGTATCTTTATTCATGGTCACGTTCTTGTATAACACATTAGTGCTCAAGCTTCAAACCCTAGCCTCTGTAGGGACTTTTTATGGTCTTGTCTTTGTTTTCTTATAGATGTACAAAAGTCCATTATGGCAAAGAACAGATCGATGTACGAATGCCAGGGATGCGGGCAGAGCTATTCACGCTGGGAAGGACGCTGTTCTGTTTGTAACGAATGGAATACGATAGTTGAGGTCAAAGAAGAAACAACGGCCGTCAAAAAGAACGTAAAGCCGTCCACCGTAGTTGCTCTTGCCTCGATAAGCACAGCCATTACTCCAAGAATGTCGACGGGTAGCAAGGAGTTGGACAGGGTACTGGGCGGAGGAATAGTGAAGGGGGCATCCGTTCTCATCGGCGGTGAACCAGGCATTGGCAAATCAACATTGCTGCTTGAATTGGCTGACAGGGTCTGCAAAATGAAAGCCGGCAAGGTACTATATATTACGGGCGAGGAATCTCTTGAACAGATAAGATTGCGAGCGAACAGGCTTAATATAAACGCTGAAAATCTTCTGATAGCGGCAGATACCTCGCTGTATAAAGTCCTGAGTACGATACACGAGGTCTCCCCAAAGATCATAGTCGTAGATTCCATACAGGCTATTTACGACGATGAATTAAAATCGCCAATGGGAAGTTTCTCCCAGCTCCGCCAAACAGTGGCGAACATAATAGAGCTTACAAAGTCTAGGGATATATCCACGTTCCTGATAGGACACGTAACAAAGGACGGCGTGATAGCTGGCCCCAAGCTTATAGAACACATGGTCGATGCTGTAATATATTTTGAAGGTGAAGAGAACGTAAACTATAGGGTGCTTCGTACTGTTAAGAACAGGTTTGGCCCGAGTAATGAGATCGGCCTTTTTGAGATGAAATCCGACGGACTTTACGACGTAGAGAACCCCTCGTCGTTTTTTCTTTCTGGAAGGGATGCTGCTCATCCGGGGTCAGTGGTTGGGAGCATGATAACAGGAACAAGGCCGATACTACTTGAAGTTCAGTCGCTGTTATCCACCTCCTATATAACAATGCCCAGAAGGACGGTGGTGGGATATGAGTCCAACCGTGTTGCGATGCTTCTGGCAATAATGGAGAAGTATTTTCACTATAGTTTTTCCAACCTTGATATGTTTGTTAACATAGTCGGTGGATTGAAGACGCAAGAGCCGGCACTTGACCTTGCTGTGATGACATCCCTTGCATCCAGTTACCTTGGGAAAAAACCCAAAAGCGATTTTGTTATAATAGGTGAGGTAGGGCTTACCGGTGAGGTAAGAAAAATACCGAGAATAAGTGAGAGGGTGAACGAAGCCCAACGGATAGGTTTTAAGACGGCGATAGTTCCTTATCAGGACCACTCCGGAAAGAATGACGATAGCATTATAAAGGTCAGGAATATAAAAGAGGTGCTGGATGTCGTATTTTAACAAGATCGTATTAATGATCGCCGTTATTCTGTTCAGCTCGAGCCTGTGCGTTGCTGTAGAGAACCCTTTTAGCGCCACTGTAGACGTGGACAAAAGGGCTACCAGCGAGGGTATGATGCTGTTGATAAAAGCAGGTATAGCCTCAAGGAGCGGTGAAGATTCAAATTATCTTCTAAAACTCAACATTCCTGAGACCAACATAAAGATATTGGACGGGAAAAAAGTTTTTACAGGTGTGCTCGGTCCTTTAAAATCCGACGAATTCTATATAACGATCAAAGGTGTTTCCGAGGGTGAAGGCGAGATAATCGCAAAGGTCTACGTATCTTTGGATGGCAACAGCGTTGATGCCTCAACGGTTAGAGAATTTGTGGCTAAATATAAGGTAAGCAAGGACCTTGATGTGTCCATAACCAAGGTAGAAGAAAGACAGACAGGGGTAAAACCTGAAACACAGGTACAGGCGCAGGCACAAACAGCCCCGATAACAATGGATCAGATGAAAGACGTTGCTCAGGTCGTGGACGATACCGGCGATACATCACAGAAATTTGTTATAAATTCCGGGAATAGGTATAACAACGTCCTTCGCGGGATATTATTCATTGCGTGCTTTATTATAGTTGGTTACCTGTTATATCTGAGCATGAAAAAGAAATAGTTTAGATCTCAAAACAGTTCTGTAAGGGTTCACAAAAAGGCTGCTTATTCGGATCGTCCTTGTAGGGGTATGGATGTATTATGTCGCACGCCATCCGGATCCAGTATTTATGGAGCTCACATTTTATCCTACCAAGTCCCCAAACCAGTATAAATACAATGACCATAAGCACGATCACGTATTCGACCACGGCTTGCCCACGACGCTTGTTTTTCTTTATTTTTCTCACTAATACGTATATATCTTAAAAACGAACAAAAGGGTAGGTAGATTGAAGATGAGACTCCCGTTTTTCAGTACTGAAAAAAAACTTTGGGTGGGCCTTTTGGGGATACTGGCCTTTTTGATTTTTTATATGCTCCCTAACCATGTCCAGTTTTTTACTCCAATGTATTTACCAATGTTTGAATTTGAAAAAAACCTGCCGTTCATTGACTGGACTATATGGTTTTATATCTCTGATTATTTGTTTGTAGCTGTTGTGTTTATTCTACTCAAGGACCGCACCAACATGAACCAGATATTTTATTCGCAGATACTAGTACTTATCGTTTCGATGTTAATTTTCTTTTTATTCCCTACGGCATTCCCTAGACCAACGGTAGAGTATCATGGGCTGTCGGGGGCTTTTGTTAAATTGCTACATTTCGCAGATACACCAGGCAATGCATGCCCGAGCATTCATATCGCTGTAACGTTCCTTGCTGGGTTTGGTTTTTTGAGGGAGCAAAAAAATAAGTTCTGGTTCTTTATGTTGTGGGCAATACTAATAAGTTTTTCCACGCTAACCGTGAAACAACATTATGCAATAGATGTAATTTGCGGATTTTTTATGGCAGCTATGTTCTATGTTTTTGGTATGAGGTTTATAAGGGAACATGGAAATACTAACATTCCCAAATAAAAAGCTCAGGATCACTTCTGTTGATTGTGATCTCTCCAGCGACAAGGAAAGAAAAGGACTTTTTTCACTTATAACTGAAATGAAAACAACAATGTATGAAGCCAACGGGCTTGGCCTTGCCGCACCACAGGTGGGCGTTAATAAGAAATTGTTCATCCTTGATATTGAACAAAAGGTGGAAAAGAACGATAACGACGAAGTCATATCCAGGATGGTCGGCAAGCTTCACGTGTTCATTAACCCAGCAATAATTGAAAAAGAGGGTGAGCTCATTTACGAAGAGGGGTGCTTAAGCGTACCCGGCGTTTACGAGGAGGTTAAAAGAGCTAAGAAAGTGGTCGTTGAGTTCTACGACGGTAATTTTGAGAAGAAGACGATGATCGCTGAAGGACTTTTGTCCGTAGTTATACAACATGAATATGATCATCTTGAAGGAAAACTTTTTATAGACAGACTACCGATAGTCAAAAGAACGCTGGTCAAAAGGCGCGTACTGAAAGGCAAGGTCTTTTAGCTTTATGAGGATAGGATTTTTTGGAACCCCCGATATATCTGCTTATGTCCTGCAAAAGATCTACGAGGCTAAACACGATATAAGATGGGTGGCGACCCAACCAGACCGGCCATCAGGTAGAGGAAGAAAACTCTCTCCACCTCCTGTAAAGGAAAAAGCATTGTCACTGGGTTTAAAGGTCATCCAGTCTGAGAAGTTTAATAAAGAGCTTGTTGAGATAATAAATAAAACGAGCAATATCGACGTTGCCGTGGTCATAGCGTATGGATTGTACATCCCTGTGCGCTTTATTGATGGACTAGAACGTCCCCCGATCAACATACATTTTTCACTACTCCCGAAATATAGAGGGGCATCACCAGTGATTGCGTCAATAATGAACGGCGACGATGTTACTGGCGTAACGGTAATGGAGGTAAATAAAGACATGGATGCTGGCAACATCCTTGCACAAGAGAAAGTCCCCATAGATATAAAGGACACGACCCAAAGCCTTACATGGAAACTAGTCGAGAAAGGCACAGGCTTGCTGTTAAAGATATTGGAGCCGTATAAGAATGGTACGATCCAACCATTGCCTCAAAGCGAGACAGGTATCAAGGCCACTCACACCGGTAAGATATCCTCTGATCAGAGGCATGTTGATTGGAACACTAACGCCATGGACATACATAATAAGGTCAGAGCATTTTACCCGTGGCCGATCACGGAATCTAAGATCGACAATAAGGTAATTAAGTTTATCAGCACAAGCCCTGTAAACTCTAACTACAAAGATCTTCCAGGTACAGTAGTCGAGGTGGACAGAAAAAAAGGATTTCTTGTGGTCCAGACGGGAAAAGGGGCTCTTTTGGTTGAAAAGGTCCAACCATCTGGTAAAAAGGAAATGACAGTATCGGAATTCCTGAACGGCTACGATATTAAAAAAGGTGCGAGGTTCTCAAATGTTTAAACTTGCTCCATCAATATTATCCGCAAATTTTGCAAAACTGGAAGACGAGATAAAGAGCGTTGAGGTGGATGGCGTTCAATACATTCACGTTGATGTAATGGATGGTCACTTTGTGCCTAATATTACCATCGGCCCTCCTGTCGTGAGATCAATAAAGAAAATAACGAGCCTGCCGCTTGATGTGCACCTCATGATATCTGAACCGGAGAAGTATATAAACGATTTCATAAAAGCTGGAGCCGACATCGTTACTATACATATTGAAGCCGCAAAAGACGCAGAAAAGATAATTAAGGACATAAAATCTGGTGGAGCGAAAGCCGGGGTCTCTGTTAAACCCAACACATCGTTGGATAAGATATCCTCGCTGTATGACAAGGTCGACCTTGTATTGGTCATGACAGTTGAACCTGGATTTGGGGGACAGAAATTAATAACACACATGTTGGATAAAGTTAGGGAACTTAAAAAGATAAAAGAGAAGAATAAATATAAATTCATAATAGAGACCGATGGTGGTATTACAGAGGACAATATAAAGGAATGCGCAGATGCTGGCGCAGAACTTATTGTCGCCGGCAATGCGGTATTTGCAGCAAGTGATCCGGCTCAAGCCATAAAAAATCTTATAATAAAAGGTTCAAAATGAAAAAGATTCTCATCGGGAAGAAAACAACAATAGAGGACGTTTATAGTGTCTCTCTGGATAAAACCATTAGCGTCGAGATGGAAAAAGATGCTGTTAAAAAGGTGCGTCAAAGCAGAGAACGTATAGACGATGTGTTGAAAAGCGGCAAGACCGTCTACGGCGTTAACACCGGGTTTGGTTCTCTTAGTGAAGTGAAAATAGATAATGTAAAACTTAAACAACTGCAGACGAATCTCATCCGGTCCCATTCGGCAGGTGTTGGTGCTCCACTCAAAGAAGAATTCGTGAGAGCAATAATGTTCCTGAGGGCGCAGAACCTTAGCCTTGGTTACAGCGGCGTAAGACAAGACGTGATAGACGGCCTGCTTTCTTTCATTCAACACAATATTATACCAGTGATACCAGAAAAAGGGTCCGTAGGTGCAAGCGGCGACCTTGCTCCTCTTGCCCATCTTGCTTTGTGTCTTATTGGCGAAGGATATGTGACATATAAAGGACAGATCAAGAAGTCGTCTGATATTATGTCGTCGCTGAACATTAAACCGATACAACTTGAGGCAAAAGAAGGCCTTGCTCTTATAAATGGTACGCAATTCATGAGCGGGCTTTGCAGTATTGCTCTTGTTGAGGCTGAGAACCTTTTAAAACACGCGGACCTTGTATCAGCGCTTACGATAGAGGCTGTAAAAGGTACGTTTGTGCCTTTTGATGAAAGGGTTAGTGTTGTACGTCCACACAAAGGACAAAGCATTGTTTGCAAGAACATGAACTATTTGTCGTCAGACAGTGAGATAGCAAAGTCGCATGAAGGTTGCTCCAGGGTCCAGGACCCATATTCACTAAGATGTATCCCTCAGGTCCATGGCGCGATCAGGGATGCGTTGTCGTATTTAAGGAACGTTCTGTCGGTAGAGATAAACTCGGTCACTGATAATCCACTTGTTTTCGACGATGCAATAATATCAGCTGGTAATTTTCATGGAGAACCGATAGCTCTTGCAGCAGACTTTGCTTCTATTGCACTTACAGAGCTTTCAAGTATCAGCGAGAGAAGGATCGACAAAGTACTTACTCCGCAATTTAACGCAGGACTGCCCGCGTACCTCGCAAAGGGCGAGGGGCTTAACAGTGGTTTCATGATCGCGCAGTATACAGCAGCAGCACTTTTAAATGAGAACAGAGTACTTGCCCACCCATCGTCGATAGATAATGTCCCTACATCCAACAACAAGGAAGACCATGTAAGCATGGGTGCAACAGGCGCAAGAAAACTTCTTCAAATAATAGATAACGTTGAATCTGTATTGGCCATTGAATTAATGGTCGCTGTAGAAGGATGTGAACAGAGGAAACCATTAAAGCCCGCTAAACCGCTTAGGGAGATCATGGAGAAGGTAAGAGGGGGCGTCCCGTCGCTGGGACAGGACAGAGTGTTGTCCGGTGATATAGAAAAATTAAGCATGCTGATAAGAAGCAAAGAACTTTTGGAGGGCCTTGAAATTGAGTAGAGCAATTAAAGCTCCAAGAGGTAATAAACTTAGTTGTAAAGGCTGGATACAAGAAGCGGCTATGAGGATGATAATGAACAACCTCGACCCTGAAGTCGCAGAAGATCCTGATAATCTAATCGTATACGGTGGAAGGGGTAAGGCCGCAAGGAATTGGGACTGCTTCGACAAGATAATTGAATCCTTAAAGAACCTCAACGACGACGAAACATTACTTGTCCAGTCAGGAAAACCGGTTGCTATTATTCCAAGCCATAAAGATGCACCAAGGGTCATTATTGCTAACTCGAATCTCGTTCCTCATTGGGCGAATCTGGAATATTTTAACGAACTCGATAGGAAAGGTCTCATTATGTACGGACAAATGACAGCAGGCTCGTGGATATACATTGGTACGCAGGGCATTATACAGGGGACGTATGAATCTTTTATGGAGGCTGGAAAGAGAGTAAACGGAAAAAGTGACCTCTCAGGTCTTCTAATATTGTCTGGCGGTATGGGTGGTATGAGCGGTGCACAGCCTCTAGCCGCGACTATGGGTAATGCTACATATTTAGGAGTCGAGGTCGACATCAATAGAGCGAATAAAAGATTAAAACAAAAATTCCTCGATGAAATAGTTGAAGATATTGATGAAGCTATAGACAAGGCGTTCAAGTATAGAAAAGAAAAAAAATCAGTGTCGTTGTGTTATCACGGGAATGCAGCTGACCTTTACAAACGTTTGGTCGATCGCAACATGATCCCTGACATCGTTACCGACCAGACATCTGCCCACGACGAGCTTAATGGTTATGTCCCGAACAGGATGTTGTTTGAGGAGGCTCTCAAATTAAGAAAGATGGATCCCGAGAAATATAAAAAAGAATCCATAAGGACGATGGGGGAACATGTTTTGTCTATGCTCGATATGCAAAAGAAAGGTGCCGAGGTCTTCGATTATGGTAACAACATAAGGGCACAGGCCCTAAGGGGGGGCGTTAAGAACGCGTTTGACTTTGAGGGATTTGTTCCTCGATATATAAGGCCGCTCTTTTGTGAAGGCAAAGGTCCTTTCAGATGGGTCGCACTTTCCGGAGACGAGAACGATATAAAAGTAACAGATGATGCATTAAGGAAATTATTCCCTGGCAATAAAAAACTTCACACCTGGCTGGACATGGCAGAAAAAAAGATTCCGTTCCAGGGATTACCAGCGAGGATATGTTGGCTCGGATATGGTGAGAGGGAAAAAGCCGGCGTGATGTTCAATGATCTCGTTAGGGATGGAAAGGTTAAAGCACCTATAGTGATAGGAAGGGACCATCTTGATTGCGGAAGTGTTGCATCTCCTAACAGGGAGACCGAGGGCATGAAGGACGGGAGCGACGCTATTGCTGACTGGGCGATACTGAACTTTGCTATTAACTCGGTTAACGGTGCATCGTGGACGAGCTTCCACCATGGTGGTGGGGTTGGCATCGGATATTCGCTACATGCAGGGATGGTGATCGTTGCCGACGGAACCCCTGACGCGGAGAAAAGATTGAGAAGAGTGTTGAACAGCGACCCTGGTATGGGAATAGCAAGGCACGCTGACGCCGGATATGATATCGCGATCAAAATAGCCCGGGAGGCTAAAGGTATAAAAATACCGATGCTGTAAAATGTTACCAACAACCGGTCGCTACATAGTAAAAGAACTATTGGTCCCTTTCGTGATGGGCGTAGCCGTTTTCACTTTCATACTTATCATGTTCCAAATATTGAGATTTACAGAGTTCCTTGTGGTCCAAGGCGTAGATTACATGGTAGTGCTCAAATTATTCTACTACCTTATAGTTGCATTTCTCCCTGTTACAATACCTGTCTCTTTTCTTTTTAGCGTGCTTTTAACGTTCAGCCGTTTTGCAGGGGACAACGAGATAATTGCTTTCAAGGCATCAGGCATATCGGTGTATCAGCTTATGATCCCAGTATTTTTTGTTTCACTCATTGCATCCATGATGACGTTTTATGTTTCATTTATCGGCGGACCATGGGGTAACAGAAATTTTGAGAACACGCTTCACAAGATAGGCACCAGCAGAGCGACGATACAGTTGAAGGAAGGATTTTTTAACGAGGACCTATTCAAAGATTTTGTGATCTACACCGGGTCGATAGACGAGGAAAGTAACGTAATGGAGAAGGTTTTTATCTATGATGACAGGGACAAGGAGAACCCCGTCGCAATAAATGCCAAAAGCGCCAGATTGGAAATAGATGCTGTGACAAAGAAAACGGAACTGTTTTTGCAGCAAGGCTATATTATATTTATCAAGAATACCGGGCTAAAATACAGAAGGGCCAATTTTAATGAATACAGAGTTTTGCTTTACGAGGGCAGCAACATTAGGGACAGGGTCCCCAATCTTCCATCGATGTCATACAACGAGCTCAATCGTACTAGGATCGACATGGTTAATAAAAAAGATTATGAGTTCTATAATAAAGTACTTGTAGAGATACATAGACGTTTTGCGATCCCATTTGCATGTCTTGTTTTTGGTTTCTTGGGGATAATCTTTGGCAACACAAGCAATCGAACGTTGCAAACAGGCGCAGGGGTTTTAAGTTTTGCAGTCATGGTCTTGTATTGGCTGGTCTACATTACGTCGACAAGTCTTGGTTCTAGGGGCACAATAGACCCGGTGCTTTCTGCATGGCTTGCCAATATTCTTTTCATAATTTTCGGCTTCTATATCTTTGTCAAAAAGACCTAATCGTGCTATTGCTATGTAAGTCAATAGCGAGGGACTTATGGACAAGGGATCAAAAAGAAAGAGAATGCTGGATACCTCTGTGTTAGTGTTCCCGAATCTATTTACAACAGGAAATCTTTTTTGTGGTTTTTATTCCATTATAAGTACGCTGAAAGGAAGTTATGTTTTAGCAGCATATTTAATACTGGCAGCAGCGCTTTTTGATATGGTCGACGGAAAGGTCGCAAGGTTGGTAAAAGGGGTTAGTGATTTTGGCAGGGAATATGATTCCCTGTCTGATCTTGTGTCGTTCGGTGTAGCACCGGCGCTGTTGGCATACATGTCATACCTTGCATTTATACCAAGACTGGGTTGGCTCGTTGCATTTTTGTTCGTGGCGTGCGGAGCGTTGAGGCTCGCAAGGTTCAATATAATCTATAAAATAGTTAACCCGGAATACTTTATAGGATTACCGATACCTATTGCAGCAGTAACAGTAGCTTCTGCGTATTTGTTTTTTAGGGAAGTTGGCTTCAACTATGAAAAGAACTACATCTTTCTCGCCTTGTTATTTTTTGTTTCTTTTCTAATGGTAAGTTCGATCACATATAAGAGCTATAAAAAACCAGAACAAAAGATCAGGAGCGGCTTTTTTACGAACATGGTAATATTCCTTCTCCTTTTAATAACCGTCGCTGTGAATCCTGATATAGTGATGATCTTTTTGTGTCTTGTTTATGTGTTTCACGGGATATTCGTAGATCTTTATAAAAGTTCTATTTCGATATTTTCCAAACACAGAAAAAGAAATCTGATCAATGAAAGAGAGAACGTATAAGTTAACTATCGCTTACGTTGGCACGAATTATTGTGGTTGGCAGGTTCAGCCGGGAGAACTCACAATACAAGGTGTCATAGAACAACTTTTGCTTAAACTGTTTAGGAAGAGAGTTGTATTGCGTTATGCAAGTAGAACGGATTCAGGTGTTCATGCATTGGCACAGATGGCGACTTTTACATGCGAGTCGGATTTTAGTCCGGAAAAGATACAACAAATACTGAACACACAACTCCCGAACGATATAGTTATTAAAGAGGTGGAACTTGCGACGGATGACTTTGACGTCAGGAAAACAACCAAGAAAACCTACTACTACCTTATAGATACCTCTGAGATCAGGGACCCATTTATGCTGGGAAGGGCCTGGTGGGCTGGGTATAAACTCAATAAAAACGTCATGTTAGAGTGTCTGAAACTTTTTTTGGGAAAACATGACTTTAATGCCTTTATGGCCTCAGGAAGTGAGGTCAAAACGACGATAAGGAGTATGTACGACATTCGTTTATCGGAGGAAGGCGTGTTGATAAGGATCTCTTTTACCGGGGATGGTTTCTTAAAGCAGATGATACGTAACATCGTTGGAACAGTTGTTGATGCAGGAAGGGGAAGGTTCACAGTAGAGGATGTAAAAAAGATCCTTGGATCAAAAGACAGAAGGAACGCCGGCATAACAGCGCCGCCTTACGGCTTGTACTTAGAGAGTATTTCTTATGAACTATGACAGTAAAAAATGGAAAGAGTTCATTATACTTTCTGCACTGGTGCATCTTATCATATTGTACTTTGTGCTGGGCGATATTTTTATGGTCAAGTATGTTGTTCCAGTATTTCAACAACCTGTAGATGTATATGTCGTCGAGGGTAGTGAGAGACAATTCGTTGCTATAGATGATGTTGATGGTGACAAGGAAACAAACGAGAACGCCAGGTATTTAAGTAAAGTTAATAGAAAGGTCGACCTTGAGACGAGAGCGAAGAACTGGGGTTCACCAAAAAATGTAAGATCGGGGATCCAATATATTCTTAAAGAAGATCTCGATGATGCGATAGGCGCTTATATGAAGAAGAAAAAAAAGAACAACAGCGGTGAAAAGAACGAAAAAAACGGTGACGAATCCTCAACATATGATTATCTGCCTGGAGTAAAACCCGGTGATCAGACCTTGTTGAACACGGCGGAGTTCGTCTATTATTCGTTCTATAGAAGGGTGGAGGAAGGCATTGTTTATTTGTGGAACAACTACGTTGCTGAATTTATCGATACACACCCTGATGTAAGGGCTAATCTTGGCAAACGGGATTATATAACTGAGGTCGAGGCTGTTATGAAACCGGAAGGTGACCACGCGGACCTGGTGAGGACGTATGTGGTATCAAGTTCAGGCGTTGTCGGCCTTGATGATATCCCAGGCCGGGCTTTTGCTGAAGCATCTCCATTTGAGAACCCCCCTGATGGCATGATCGAAGCAGATGGATATATAAGAATGAGGTGGCGTTTCGTGGTCAGTGTCGTGCAACAGATAAAATACGAGGCCCAACCGTATTATTACAACAACGACGGGCGCCCTGATCCCGCACTCGAAAGGAACATGTACAGATAACCGCCAAATTTTCTGAGATCATAAATTCCTCTTATTTCCTCTCGTGGACAATTCTTCTGCAAGTTGTTAGTATTATCTAAAGCTCGGGAGGCATTATGTTTAGATATATTTTAATGATAATGATCTACGCCGTTTCTGCGGATGTTCTCCCGTCTAAAAGCACTGCAATAGATCCTGTTGAAGCAGTATTGAAAAAGGCCGGCGTGAAAAAGAATAACGCTTCCGTTGTTTTTTACGACATAAACAATAAAAAAATAAAGTACGCCCTTAATGAGAATAAATTTTTTAGCATCGCTTCAGTGAACAAACTTTTTGTTACAGGGGCGGCGCTTAAATATCTTGGGCAGGGGTTTAGGTTCAAGACGTCTGTTATTGGGACACTTCCTGATGCTAACGGTACTGTTAAAGGGAACATATATATTAAAGGTGGAGGAGACCCTGTCTTTGTATCTGAAAGTATGTGGTACCTTGTTAACAGGCTTGTAGACTTGGGCATAAAGAAAATAGATGGCGACATAATATTAGACGATACAGCGTTCCCTGCATCAACAGTCTACGAGGAGTCTAACGATAGGGCATACAGTTCGCAAATCTCTTCCTTGTCCGTTAATTTTAACTCAATAGCGTTGAGCATTACGGCCGGAAAGCAACCAAACGTTACGTTGGACCCTGCAGTTAGCGGCATCAACTTTGTTAACAAGACCAAGTACACCAACAAAGAAACAGACGTGCAGATGAAAAGGACAGACAGTGACATCATGGCTACTGGCAATATAAATAATTCAGAGTACCTTAATAAATTCATTTATAGGAACGTCGACGATACTGTTAGATATTTTTCTGATGTGCTAAAGCTTCACCTTCAATGGAGAGGAGTGATGTTCTCAGGCTCTATAAAACGTGGCGAAGCACCTAAAAACCAACTTGCCCTGTTCGATATGGAATCACGAAGGTTGAGTGATATCCTTATGGAGATGAATAAGTTCAGCAACAATTTTATCGCTGAACAATTATTGAGGGCGATGGCCCCTGCAGACAAAGCAGTTGGGATGGTAAAAGATTACCTTGTAGGGATCGGGCTGGACAAAAGTTCTTTTGAGATAACTGATGCATCAGGGTTCTCTAGGACAAATAGAATACAACCCATTGCGATGGTAAAATTCCTTGATCATATGTACGGTGATTTTGAGACCGGCCCCGAGTTCATTAATAGCCTATCCATATCAGGGGTAGATGGAACTATAAGGAGAAGCCTTAAGAGCAAAACCCTTACAGGTAGAGTAAGGGCCAAGACCGGGACGCTGGATGGCATAAGGAGTCTTGCCGGATATCTCAAAGCTGACAATACAGTATATGCCTTTATAATAGTAGCTAACGATGTAAATGCTCACAAATTGCTTGATTGGGAAGGCAAAATCCTAGACAATTTTGTTAGCAACTAGCTGGGGGGATAAATGTGGGGGCTGATCTCTTTTGTTATTCTGGCTACTAGTGTCTTTAATTACGGATATGCTTTTGGCTCTGCTTCGAGATATATTCCTGATAACAAGATCACTTCCCAGTTTTCCATTCCACAGGGGCTTGAAAAAGCCGTGGATTTTTGGATAGACGTGTATTCCAAGTACGACAATAGCCACGTGATAATACACGATAGCGAAACATACACGATCTACGAAGTGGTTAACGTTTCCGACATAGAAGGGATAACTTATTTGACCGACGCCATAAAGGACGAACTTGTGGGCAGCAGGATAATAAGTGTGCAAAAGAAACATGGCGATGCATTAAGATATCTGGCAAGCTGCAATGATACTTGCTCCGATCTTGAACCACTACAAAAAGAGCTGTATGAAAAGTTCCAGGAGGTAAAAGACAAAGATAAATTCTTAGAAGCATCTCGACCAGGGAGGATGAGGGCTCAAAAGGGACAAAGCCTTAGCTTTAAGCGAGGCCTTTATTACAGTGGGAAATACCTTCCAGACATGGAGAAGATATTCACGAACAACAACCTTCCTGTTGAACTAACAAGGCTTCCATTCGTTGAATCATATTTTGACCCGACAGTTGTATCACATAAAGAGGCCTCGGGGATATGGCAGTTCATGCCGGGGACAGGCAAAGAGTATCTAAATATACGGGAAGGTTATGATGAGAGGAACGACCCTGTGGTTTCAACACATGCTGCTGCGAAACTCTTAAAGCAAAGCTACTCGTTCCTGTGGGAAGAGTGGCCTCTTGCTGTTACAGCGTATAATCATGGGCGCTTTGGTATGAAAAGAGCGGCTGATGTTGTAGGTACGAAAGACCTTGTGAAGATAATCAAAGAATACAAGAACGGGAACTTTGGCTTTGCATCAAAGAATTTCTACGCGGAATTCCTGGCGGCGCTTTTCGTAGAGAAAAATAAAAAGCGTTTTTTTAACGATATCAACTTGGCAGAAACACTGGATTATGGGACTGTCGTGATCATAAAGCCCTTGAGAATATCTCAGCTCGAACTTCTACTCGACGTAGATAAAGAAGAATTGAAACACTACAATCCGGCACTCTCAAAACAGATATTCATGGGGCAGGCATCTGTTCCTGAGGGGGTCAAATTGAAGGTACCAATGTCACGATTTAAGAGATTACTTTCTCGCACAGAAGTGGTAAAAGGAATAACTAACTATGTTAAAATCATATAAAATAATATTACTGCTACTACCGTTGTTGGTTTTTACTGATAACGCTTTTTCAGAAGAGGCAGAAAAGGCAAAGGCCCCTATAAAATTAGAAACAAAGATGAAGAGCGAGAAAGAGAAAAACGCCATCGAGGTTTTTAATCCAATAGATAACTCACCCAAGTTCAGGATCAACCCTAAAGAGCTTAGTGTTATAAAAGCGATGGACGCTAAGACGCTAAAAGAGAAAATAGAATCGGTAAAGGATCAGGTCCTCGATGCAAAATCTAAACTTATAGAGATTACCAAGGAAAAATTCTCGGCCGATACCCCATTGTCCTATCTCTCTATCCAACACAAGAACAGAATGGGATCGAGGTATAGCCTTATAAATCTGACTTATATACTGGATGGTAAGAAAATATTTGCTGACCACGACCTTTATAAGTCCAAAAAAGATATATATTCAGTATATAACGGTTTTGTTGCCCCGGGTCATCATGAAGTAGTAGTGGAAGCCGTATATTCGGGTAACGGCGAAGGCGTTTTTGATTACCTCGCTGATTATAGGATAACGACACAAAAGAAATACCAGTTCGTAGTGCCTGACGCGAAAAAAATCTACCTAGAGGGTTCTGGATATGAATCAGGCTCTATCTTCACGTCTTTTAAGGCAAGGCCGGCAATCGAATTTAACAAAAGGATAGAAGACAAAATAGCAGAGAACATTGAAAAGTGATGAAAATTCTTTTGCTCATAATAGTTCTTTTCCCTGCGTTGTCGTTTTCCTATTCTGCAGGGGCCGATGCAGACAGAAGATCTAAGTTCATTGCTGCTGAAGCCGCGTATCTCAACAACGACCTGTTCAGGGCAGAATACTTCTTTAGGGGACTGATAAAAGGCGGCGTGCAGGATGACATAACGCTGAGCTCCATGGATCGGCTAGTGTCGATGGCTGAGATCACTGGCGATAAAAAACTATTCGAAGAGATATCCGCTGCATTCAAGGATATAAAAGGGTCTTCAACGTTGGCATACCAATCACTGCTATATGCCGTAGGGAAATATACACTTCACGACGGGAACTATAGTTCATCCATAAAATTCATGGACAGGATAGACCCCAATGGGCCTTATTACCTTAAGGCGCTGTACCTTAAGGCGACATGCCTTGGTTCAATTAATAGGTTTAAAGAAGCTCTTACACTGTTTGATAGGATAATAAGATCCGATAGCGTTTCTACGTCGCTGGATCTCAGGGACTTGTCAATCATCGGAAAGGCAAGGATGCTCATGGTACTTAAAAGATACGACAAGGCGCTTGTTGAATATGAATCCATAAACCCATCCTCTCCGTATTATCTTAAATCGCTGGAGGAGGTGGCAAGGGTCTTTATCGCCAAAAAGGATTATGATCAGGCATTGGCACATCTTGAGGCCCTGGCCTTTGTAAACAAGAGGCTGTACTTGCCGGACAACACAATAGACCAGAACACAACGCTTACGGATGTTGATCTTATGAGGCTTAAAACACTGCAGGGTTATATATACGTAGACCAGAACAGGTTCGAAGATGCCTCACAGATATTCAACGAGGTCATACTTAATTATAACTTCACGAAGAAGACCTTCATCGAGGAATTGAACAGGCTTAAATTGTCTGACGATCTTGCAGAACTTCTTTCGTATCCTAACGAGGATGGTTCACCAAAATCCGTTATGACCAATATTGAATATTCTTTCTTTGGTAACAGTGAGCCATATTCTGTCGCCTTCAGGGACTGGCTTACCTTCAGCGAGAAAAGAGAGCTTGTCAAATATCTCAGTATCTACTTTTCGCTATACAGGCGCGTAGAGGATCTAAAGAGAACGGGGGATAACATAAGGTATGTTGCTATGAGGAACTTATTGAACAGATATCTTAAAGCGTATTTACCGATGCTCGTTAAGAGGGTCAACGCCAGGCTTGATGATATGGGGTTGAGGGCGCAGCTAGGCAAGATCGATATAACATGGAAGACAAAAGAGAACCAAAGTAAGAAGATAAAAGAACTCCAGGAAAAGAAGCAGGAGCTTCTGGAAGAAATAGATAATAAATACAGGAAACCGGTAGAGTAACAAGATGCAGTTCAATGCTTTTATATTTTTTTCGTTGCTAACACTGAACGCATCTGCCGATGAGTTCAAAGACGCCAAGGTCGATTTCTATAAAGGGGCAAGGGAATTCGTCGGTGAAGTGGATAGCATTATAACCAACAAACAATATATGAATAAGATCAATCTGGACGAGCTGTTCGAGGGTAAGGTCGAGAATATAGAGACGCTAGAAGCAGCCAACAGGAAGGTAAGTATAGATTCCTTTGACAAGTACATAAAGCAATACCCAAACAGCGACTTTATACCTGATGCGCTATATAGGCTTGGTAAATTATATTTTGAAGAATCATCCCAAAAACTTGTGAACGAAACGGAAACATACGAGAGAGAATTTAGAAGGTTCCTTCGGGGAGAGATACAGGTACTCCCTCCTGAACCGAACGTGGATTATTTGCAGGCGACGAGGGTTCTTAACAGACTCGTGGAAGGATACAAGGATTACAGGTTCAGGGACGATGCTTTATATCTACTCGGGTACTGTTATTTTGAAGAGGGAAAGGTCGAAAAGGCGATGGCCGTCTTTAACCGGCTTATAAAGGAGTTCCCTAAGAGCGACAAAATACCCGAGGTCTATACAAGATTAGGTGAACATTATTTTGATGTGGACGACTTTAGCAGAGCTATCTACTATTATTCACACGTCATGGAATATCCCGATACCGTTTATTACGAGAACGTACTTTATAAACTCGCATGGATATACTATCACAAGAAAAAAGTCGTTGAAGCCTCCGAATATTTTTCCATTCTTATAGATCATAATGAGAAAAAATTCGGGCGTGGTACCGTTAGCTCCATACGGAACGAGGCCAAGAATTATATTGCTATCGGTTTTGCAGAACATGCGTCTGGTATAAGTGGTGCATATTCTTTTTTCAGGAAGATAGGAGGGAGGAGCTATGAGTATGAAGTGCTGAGAAAAATATGCGAGCTCTATTTACTGTCCGACAGGATCCCAGAGGCTGTAAAAGCGGTTGATTTCTTGATGAGCAAATATCCATATGAACAGGACAACCCGATCCTCCAGGATAAACTGGTGTCAAGTTTTAGACGTGACGAGAACATCAATATCGTTAACAAGGAAAAAGGGAGGATGGTGTCTTTGTTCGGCGAAAGATCAGCGTGGAGAGAAAAGAACAAAGACAATCCGTTGGTGTTGCTAATGGCCGACCAACTTATAGAGAAACAAATATTGTCGATAGCATTGTACCATCAGGAAAAAGGAGACAGGGACAAAGACAAAAGAGAGTATATAAAGGCGGGACAACTTTATTACGATTACCTTAAAAAACATCCATCTGACCAGTTTCTTACAGGGACAAGATATAATTATGCACAGGTGCTGTTTAACCTTGGCAACTACGACGGGGCCATCAAAGAATATACTGCGGTCAGGGAATACAGCGACGACCTTCAATTTAAGGAAAAGAGTAGTTATGGTGTTATCTCTTCGTGGCAGAACAAACTCAAAGCTGATGACCCGAAGTATCTGATGAAGGAAATGAAGCCGGCTTTTGACCCAAAAGGGGTGTTGCTCAAACCACAAGATCTGAGCGACAAGGAAAAATTGTTAGTAGACGCATGCGAGAAATATCGGGGACTCAAGCTTAAGAACAGGAGGACCCCTTACGTTATGTACGTGGAAGCCGAGGTGTATTTTAGGAACAACAAGCTTGAGGATGCAAGAAGGGTCTATAAAGATATTGTCGACCAATTTCCCGACGATAAGGTCGCCCTCGACGCTATGAGGAACACGATAGCTTCGTACAATTATGAAAAGGATTATCCGAAGGTCGAAGAGTGGAGCAACAAACTTCTCGCTTCAAGGAAGCTGAGCGACATTGGTGATGTAAAGGATATCAAAGGACTGTTGACCGGTGCTGTCTTTAGGAGAGCAAGGCAGATGGAGGACAACGGCGAACTTAAAGGTGCCGCAGCCGAATATATACGTCTTGCAAAACAGTATCCAAAGTCGGAATATTCCGATGCTGCACTTTATAATTCGGGCCTTATATATGAAAAGATAGGGACACCTGTGCCAGCGGTCAAGGCTTACAGGACCATGCTGAGTAAATACCCGAAGAGCAGATATACACTTAATGCTATGTTCAGGGTTGCCGTTAACTACGAACAGCGACTTGAATTCGGGAACGCGATATATTTCTACGACGATATAATAAAGAATTATCCCAAGACTGGGGCTGCTTTGGACTCTAACTACAACGTAGCCAGGCTCAAGAGAGGCAGTGGTGATTTATCCGGGGCGGCAAACAATCTGATGACATATCAGAATGGTGTTAAGGACCAGAAGGAAAAAGCTGCTTCCGTTATGCAAGCTGCACGACTTTACAATAAAGCAGGGCTCAGACAAAAGGCGATCGATACTTATGGCCTTTATATAAGCAAGAACCCAAAGGACCTCGACGGTGTTATGCAATCATATATTGCAAGGAGCGAAATATACGAAAGTGCAGGGAAGAGCGAATTGGCGTATCCCGAGTATAAAAAGGCCATGGATACATTTAGATCATCCGGTCGTTCTTCCGGCACTACAGCAAATAATTATTATGCTAATGCGAGCTTTAAAGTAGTGCAGGAACAGGTCGCCAAATATAACTCTATAAAAATACACGAAGGTGACACATCCAAGATCATGAAGTCCCGCTACGACGATAAAGAAAAGCTCTTAAAACAAATAACGGACCAATACTTAAAAGTGGTCGAGCTTGGGTCTGCCGAATGGACGATAGCATCCTTGTATATGATCGGTGCTGTTTTTCAGAGATTTGCGGATTTCCTCTATGATGCACCTGTACCCAAAGAGCTTAACACCGAGGAACTTAAGAACGAATATCGAGGGCAGGTCCAAACACAGGCGATGCCTTACGAGGATAAGGCCATAGAGTATTACGAAAAGTGCATGTCTGAATCATCCAGATTGAAGGTCTCTAATAATTGGACGAAGGAAGCCAGGAAGAAGATGACCGTGTTGAGGCCAGATCAATATTATGAATACAAGGAGGAGATGACGCCCTCATCACCTTCTGTAGATATAAAAGATAGTGGGTTTATAGGACAATGAAGAAAAATTACTTTTTTACATTATTATTGGTCGTCGTAGCGGCGTGCAGCACTGGCCAAAAGGTCACGAAAGGGGAAAACACGTTAATGACCTCGGGCGACTACTACGATGATGCAATGAAGGCTGCAGATGATTTTGAGAAGAGCAACTTCTTGGACGAGAAGAGTTATACACAAGCACTTTCAAGTCTTGAAGAAGTATTATCTATAGAGAAGCTCAACGCTGATGCCTGGTTCAATTTTGGCCGCATACTTTTCTATAAAGGAGAATATTCCAGAGCAAAAGAAGCACTCAAAAATGCTATAAGGTACAGAAGGAACTTTGTAGAGGCGTACGCACTGCTAACAAAACTTAGTCTTGCAGAAGGAAACATGGACTACGCTTTTGCAGTTGCTGAAAAGGCGAACGAAGTAATGCCTGACAACAACATACTGTTAAACAACCTCGCTGTGGTATATATTAAGGGCGGCGATCTTGAAAAGGGGCTGGAGATTGTTGATGGAATAATAAAAAAGGATTCAAAGTTTACCCCTGCGTACAGGACTGCGGGCGAGATATATTATCTTCAGGGTAAATATGAACTATCCAGGCTTATATATCTGAAAGCGATCGATCAGGGAAATGACAGCGGCGAGCTTTATACCGACCTAGGGCTTGTTGCCTTAAAGACTGATGACAAGGCAATAGCCTTTGGCTATCTTAAGAACGGCGTTGAGAAGTCGCCAAGCAGCGCTTATGCTCACCTTAACTTTGGGCTGTTCTGTCTTGAATCGGGTGATTATGATACAGCTATAACTGAGTTAAAAACGGCGCTCCGTTTTAACCCAAGACTGGTGGAAGCGCTTGTAGGGCTTGGTACAGCTTACACCAAAGTTAAACTTTTTAACGAGGCTGAGAACCTTTACAAAAAAGCGATATACTATGATCACAACTTTGCTGAAGCCTACTTTAATTACGGAATCCTTTTGATGGATTATAAGAAGGATCCCGCGAAAGCATTAAGTATGTTCAAAGAGTTCATTGCAATAAAAGGTAACGGTATAAAAGAGGATCACAGGGTCTATCAATACATTGCGGATGTTCGTCAGAAAAAACAAAAGGCGGTCAAGAAATGAGATATATTCTTATTATAGTGGCCCTTATTTTTGGAGTTCAATTCGACCTACCCTCTAAGCCTGTCCGTGGTAAAGTCAAGAAGGGGGCCATCAAAAGGCAGTTTATAGACCTTGAGGGGATAGACGTACAGGGTCTTATAGACCGCCCACAAACTCTTTATATCCTTAAGAAGTCAGAAATAAACTTTAGGGACAATATTGATGAATATGATTATATGAGCGCCATAGTGGATTCCACATATAAAGAACCTTTTTGATTCTTTTTATCTGATAAATGTTTTATAATCTACGTTAGTTACTATTTTTGCACTCGGGGGATTAACCATGGGATCTAATTTTGAAATAGTTGCAGTTGCGTTCCAAAAAGGTGGCGTGTTCATGTATTTTATTGGAGTGGTCGGCGTGTTCGTTTTTGCGATCTCCGTCGACAAATTCATAAAACTTTTTTATGTTTACTCGATAGACTCTACACCGTTCATGAGCCAGGTTTTAAAGCTGATACAATCCAACAATGTTGACAGGGCCCTGAAAGCCTGTCAGATAAAAGAGAAGGCGGTGTTGCCCATGGTCATTAGGGCTGGGCTTTTAAAATATGGCAAACCTATTGAGGATATACAGGGGGCCATAGACGAAACATACCTGAAAGTTCTCCCACTTGTACAATCAGGCTTGAACTTTATAGCGACGTTCGCCAACCTCTCAACTTTGTTAGGGCTACTTGGCACTATCACTGGTCTTATTATCTCGTTCGGTTCTTTGGCGTATGCGGATCCTTCACAAAAACAACAACTACTCGCGAAAGGTATTGCCGAGGCTATGCATTGCACTGCGTTTGGTCTTATAATCGCCGTCTCTGCCATAGTCCTTCATAGTTATTTGTCCAACAAGGCGAACAAGATCCTGGACGAAATAGACAGATATTCAGTTAATGTAATGAACATTGTCTCTGAACAGTATAGGACCGTAAGGAACAAACCGTTGTCCAAGATGCCGGAGCCTCCGCTCAATATCGATCGGAAGGGTTAAATCTTCACATGCTTAATGAAAGACGGAAAATCCCCGCGCTTAACAACGTGAACCTTGTTCCATTGCTGGACTTTGTCGTCGCCGTTATTCCTGTCCTTTTGCTATCTATAAGTTTTTTTGAATATGTGTCTTTAGATACATCGTTGCCGGTTTTTTCTGTTGAGGAAGAATCAGTTGTGACAAAAGAGGACAATAAACCCAAGATCGGCCTTACCGTAGTAATAACAGAACAGGGTTTTATGATAGGGGGACAAGCAGGCTTGCTCAGCGAGGACGGTAATTCTGTCATAAAGAGGGACAGCAAGGGTCTTTATGATTATTCGACGCTGAACAAAAAGCTCCTAGAGATAAAGAAGAAGTATCCGGAAGAATGGTCTATTATTCTTATCCCTGATCCTGCAACAAGGTTCGAGGATATTATTGCGACAATGGATGCATCAAGGGAATACATATCATTTGACGAGAATGGGCGCGCTAAGAAAAAAACTATGTTTCCTAACGTTGTTCTTGGCGGCGGGGTGCTATGAAAAGGATAACACGTAGAAAATCCTCGTCGCTGGTAGAGCTGAACATAACAGCCCTTCTTGACATGTTCACGATGCTCCTTATATTCCTGCTCATAAATTACAGCACAGCATCTTCCACGAATATAAAAGCATCAGGGTATCTTTCCTTTCCCAAGAGTACATCGGACAAAAAAACGGTCGACATGCTCTCCATAATAGTGGACAAATACAACATCATCGTGGACGGAAGACTTGTTGTTAAGCACAATAAAGGAATCCTTGCTGAAAACGAAATAGAGGACGGATACAAGATAGTCCCTTTGTACGACGCTCTTATCAAGTACTCCGAGAAAACAAAATATATCGCATCCCAGAACAAGAAGATGGAGGCAGAGGGAAAGGTCATACTGCAGATGGATAAAGACATCCCGTTTTCCCTACTACGGCAGGTAATGTATACGGCTGGACAGGCCGAGTATAACGATTTTAAATTCATTGCGCTTAAGAAGTGATCATGGAAAAAACGAAACTACAGCATGTAAAAATAGGGATCCTGCAGTCGGGCAGGCTTATAAACGAGATAGTTATAGACGACCCGCGTAATGTTTCCATAGGGACATCTTTGGAAAGTACGATAACAATAGATGAGGAAAACTTTCCGGAGACGACCCCTTTCCTTGAATATAGTAATGGGAAGTATTACCTCGTGATACTAAAAGAAGCGACCGGCAGCCTCTTTGATGGCGACAACACTATATCTTTGTCTCCGGGCGATGTTAAGAACAATCCTGATGTTATCAGCCTGGGGCGACATCATGCGATCCCTTTATCCAGCAACGTACGAGGGATGATGATGCTCAGGAAGAACACGATATTGTTCAAAGTGTATCTCTCCGAGCCTGTGCCAAAAGAACTGCCTCCGGAATTTAGAGGGTCTCTTTTAACAAGGAACCTGGATGTCCCATTCGCGACGATACTTTCATTGTTCTTTATTGGCTATTTGGTGCTGACATATTCTTTCAGCAAGGTTAAATACGTTGAGGATATTGAATTTGAACATATACCGGAAAAATTCGCCAGACTGATAATGGACAACCCGAACCTTGTTAAGAAAGAAAAACCTAAGGAAACGAAGATCGTTAAAAAGGAAGAAAGCAAAGATACTAAAAAGAAGAACGAGACAAAACCAACACCTCCCCCTAAGAAAAGTATCACCAGTATTGTTGGTACGACCAAGCAAATGGCTGGAGTAAAAACGGGTAAAAACCCTTCAGAGGTTGTGAGGTCTGCTGGTATAATAGGGATAATAGGTTCCAAAGGACGCGGGGGCACAGTGGCCAACCTTTTTCAACAAGGCGGTTTTGAACAGAAACTCGACAAAGCGCTCAAGGGTGTATCAGGTCTTTATGTCACAAAAACAGCAGAAGAAGCCAAAATGAAACGAGGTTCTTTGGAGGGCAAAGGACTTGATGTCGGTTCGCTTAAGACAACGACGGGTTCAGGCTTGGTTGCCTTTGGTACCAACAATGCTTCTGCGGCCAATATAATAGGTAAGATAGGTGAAAAAGATATAGAAGGCGAAGGGAAAATGAATCCAAGTGTTATAGCAAAGGTACTTTCACAGCATGTGAGTGCGTTCCAATATTGTTATAACAAAGCCCTTCAAGGTAATCCCAAGCTTAGTGGAGAACTCAAGGTCCGATTCATTATAAAACAGAACGGCGTCGTAGATGGAGGCGCGCTAGAGTTTGGTGGGACGGCCTCCAGGGATACAAGTCTTACCTCGTGTGTCCAACGGGTGTTCTCAAGGATAAAATTCCCGAGCCCAAAGGGTGGCGAGGTTGTGGTTAACTATCCGTTGAATTTTATGGCTCAGAACTAGCCAGAACTAGGAGGGAGAACTTTTGTTTATTGTGATGGCTTTTATACTGTCCTTTTATTCCGTGTCAGATATTAAGGCTGACGACGTAAAGGAAAGCGTTGTTAAGAAAGTTCAGAGCGACAGCATTATAGTAAATGTTCTCTCCGAACAGATAAGCAGGGAGGAGGACAGAGTAATAAGGAACAGGGCTTTGCTTGCATATTTAGAAGGTAAGTTGAAAAAATATGTTAAAGACGGCATTATCGAGAAAGAGGATTGCATAAGGCAGAACATAAGTGCTCTGAGAACAATAGATTACGCATATACATGGGCGCTGGAACAATTAAAGGATGCAGATGTCAAAGAAGTAAGGATGAAGTTGATAGAAACCCTTGATAGAGCCAAGTACCTCAACAAGATGTTCGCCGATAGAACACTTAAAATAGAGGAATGTAATCTTAAATACGCAAAAAATAGTTTAGCCCCAGGCAACGAGATGATAAAGTATGTAGTTAGCTACAGAAAGGAACCGATAAAGAACGAACTGATCATCCCCGAAGAATACCAAGCTGCGCGATCCCCGTTCAGATAGAAAGGTGTGTGAATGCTTTATTTGATTTTTTTAATACTTGGGAGTATCGCCAACGCGAATTTTTCCGTACAGGATTCGGTATCCGTGCTTGGAGGCCTTGATAGCAACTCGATGTTTGAAGAAACGCCGAGCAGAATGGATTACCTATTAAGGGTGGATCCTGAGCTTAATTTCCTTTTTGATAAAAACGGATTTTATACAGACGTTGGAGGAGGAATAGACTACAACCGTAATTTTAGGAACACCAACCAATCGGTCTTTAAATGGAAGTTTAACAGCGTTGTTGGAGTTGCACCTGAAGAACCGGCCAGAATAGAGCTGGTAAACAACTATGACAACAATAGTGACCCGATACTGATGGATACCGAGTCAAGATCGAAATGGGGACTGTATACTTTAAAGGTCAACACATCTTACATGACCAAAAGTAAACTTTGGATGATCCTTGGTGATTTCGAGGCTTTTTCAAAAAAATACGATCTATCAACGTTCGAGAATTTCAATAACAAGAAAAGATATTTCATATTAAATAATAAATTTTATTTCTTTCCTGAGACGGCTATGCTTTTGGGATTTAAAACGGGATATTCTTTTTATACAGCCGGATATAACAGCAGGCCTTATGGCAACTCTGATTCAACATATTATTATTTATTCTCGGGCATCGAGGGTAGAATAAGCAGGGATATAACCATGGACATGAAGTTCGGCTTTTTGTGCATGGATTATGAATATGGTCTGGATTTTCATGAACCGGTCATATCCATGAAGTTTACCGATGTACTTTCGCCGCACCATTCATTGACTGCATCTTACGAAAGGATGGCATACGATTCTACGTATACCAATTTCTACGTTGATAATAACATGTCGCTGGAATTCAAGTCGATATGGTTTGATAATTTCGTTAACCTCTCGACCTTTGAATATATTTACAGATATTACAGGATGTCCCCTAAGAGAATAGATAACATCCTCGCCTTTACAACAGAGATTGCGATACCGGTCTTTGTGCTGAGCAGTATTAGCGAGAATATATCTTTCACGACCAAATTCCTTGCGGAATGGGTTAATTCCGACGCGTATAATTCTTTTGGTTTTTATGTTGGCCCGGACCCTTCAGCGAGCTATAGTAGATTTGTTCTGTTATTCGGATTGACAACAAAGTTCTAAATGGAGAAATAAAATGTTACGTTTAATACCAGTAGGTGGGATCGGCGAGATAGGCATGAACATGCTTGTGTTCGATTCAGGCAGATCATCCATAGCCATAGACAGCGGCGTACTTTTCCCTCCGTTCCAGCACCTAGGAGTGGAGACGATCATCCCTGATTATGATCAAGTGTTCAAAACGTTTCCTGACATGAAGGCTATCTTTGTTACACACGGTCACGAAGATCACATTGGGGGTCTTCCGTATTTATTGGATCATTTTGACCCAAAAATATTTGCCACACCGTACGCGTCAGAGGTAATAAAATTCAAATGCCGCAATATTCTTGGGAATAAATATGAGGCTGACATAACCAAGGTCAAGTATGGGCAAAAGATAACGCAGGATGATTTTAGTATTGAATATATACAGGTCGACCACAGCATCCCTGACTCAAGCGCACTGTTCATGCAAGTCCTCGATGTGAACATTTTATACGTCGCTGACTTTAGGCTTGTTGGCGACAACAGGGAAGCGTTCATATCAAAGATAAACGAGATAAAGAGGAACAACAGGATAGACATCCTTCTGAGCGACAGTACTAACGCGCACGAAGACGACGAGCCTGTGTCTGAGCAGGACGTATTGACCAACCTCGACTCGTATTTTTCAAAGGCGAAGAAGAAAATAATAGTAACGCTTTTTTCGTCGAACATAGTTAGGATAAACCAGATCATCTCTTTATGTAAAAGACATAACAAGAGCCTTTTTATAAGCGGTACCAATCTCAAGGCGCATATGGCAATGGCAAAAGGTCTTGGTTATATAGAGCCTGATGATGGTTGTATAAAGAACGACAGGGAAATAAACAACACCAGCGAACAAGATATGGTGTTCCTGTGCACAGGTAGTCAGGCGGAAAGACATTCCTCCATAGTCAAATTATCTCACAGCATACACCCGCAGATAAAAATAGAAGAGGGGGACATGGTTATCTTCTCGTCAAGCCAGATCCCCGGCAACGAAAAGGTTATTATGAGCGCTATCAATCGGCTTGCTGAACAAGGTGCTGAGATAGTTTATTCTGATGTTCATTGTTCCGGTCATGCAAGTGAAACAGAGTTAAGAGAGCTCATAAAAATAGTAAAACCAGAAAGTTTTATTCCTATTCATGGTGAATTTTTGCAGTTACGTCGTCACCTTGAGATCGCGAAAGAAGAGGGTGTGAAAAAGGATAAATGTTTCTTGCTCAAGGATGGCGACGAACTTTCATACAATAACGGGAATATATCTGTGAAGAACATGTATGAATTCAAACGTTATTATGTTGATTCAACGACGAGAGACCTCATAGACAAGGATGTATTAAAAGAAAGAGCTATTGCCGCCGAAAAAGGCATTCTTATGGTGTCGGTCGCGGTTGACAGAAAGAACAAGCTCGTCTCCAAACCAAAGGTCGAGGCTTTTGGTGTATCTAAAAGTCAGAGGGTGCGTAGCATTCTCGATAGTATTAGTTCCAAGATCTATTCTGCTTTAAAAAAGGACAAGATATCGGTGAATAAAGAAGTGGACAGTATAAAGAACCTAGTTAAAAGAGAATTCAGACGAGTCTACGACGAGAAACCAGAAGTTATAGTAATGCTTGTTAAAGTTGATCAAAAAAAGTAAAAGAAGTTAATCTATTATGACGACGGAATTCTCTCCGCCAAACGGGCTCTTTACATAAGCGTCAGCACGCCAGTCATTAAACCAGTGCATCCCATCAGGCTCTATAGTGAAATATTTGTATTGATATGCTCCAGGCTTCAGCTTTATGGTTTTTTGCCATTTAGCGTCAACAAGTTCCATTGGGTCAATCTGTGTGCTCCAGTCGTTAAAATCACCTGTCAGATAAACAGGATATGACGATGGCTGATCAAAAACAAAAGCAATCCTTCCATTTCCATGTTTTAAAATCATGTGAAGAATATTATATTCTTTTTTCTTATTTTACAAGGGACTTGAGTAGTCATTAATTTGACCAAGCCGTAACCTTGCAATGACAGGATCTGCTGTCTTGGCAAGGGGTTTATTGGTAGGCCGGGAGGGCTAAAGATAATGTTTGACCGCTAATGATAATTATGTTTTTTTATCTAAGAGAAACGATTCACAGCTTAAGGAGGAAATAATATGTCACACGCGATAGATAAGAAAAAATGTGTTGGTTGTGGAGCTTGCCAGCCCGAGTGTCCCGTGTCTGCTATAAATCCAGACGGAAGTATTTTTACAATAGATGCATCTAAATGTATCGACTGCGGAAATTGTGTGGGTGTTTGTCCTGTTGAGGCAATTGCGGCAGGCGATTAACGCTAATTTGCATTCAAGCGCTGTTTCGGTATGCCACTTGAGTTTTTTTCTCAATGTGGTACTGATGATTTTATGCATATCCCTGATAATTATTTAAGCCCATCTACCTGTGCCGTTTTGGGTGCATTTATGCTCCCTGTATGGCGATGGGGCACCAGGAAAATAAAAAAAGAATTTTCAACAAAGAACGTATCTCTTATAGGTGTTTTCGCGTCGTTTTCTTTTCTTTTGATGATGTTTAATCTTCCTCTTCCAGGGGGAACAACTGGTCATGCAGTGGGCGCGACCTTAATTGCGGTTTTAATCGGACCTTCTGCGGCTTGTCTTTCTCTGAGCGTTGCATTGTTGATACAGGCTCTGTTCTTCGGCGATGGTGGGCTTATCTCTTTTGGTGTTAATGCATTCAATATGGCGTTTATTATGCCGTTTGCAGGTTATTTCATTTATGTCTTCCTGAAGAGTTTTTACAGTTCAGAAAGATGGGACAGGATATCTTTGTTCTTGTCGGCGTATATATCGCTGAATATTGGAGCGCTCTTGGCTGCGGTTGAATTTGGTATTCAACCGATTCTTTTCAAAAGCCTTTCAGGAGTACCTGTCTATTCTCCATATCCATTAAGCATAGCTGTGCCGGCAATGATGGTTCCTCACCTGCTCATAGCCGGTTTTGTAGAGGCTGTTGTTACTGTGGGAGTTTATAATTTTATTAAGAAAACTTCCCCGAGATTGATACGCGATATTAGTGGGATAAAGTTAAAACCAGTGTATGCAATGATGACAGCGATGATAATTTTGTCCCCGATAGGACTTCTTGCGTCAGGTACTGCATGGGGTGAATGGAGTAATAGCGAGATTCAAAAGCTCGTAGGTTACATCCCCTCAGGGATGAGCAATGGTTTAAACTATAATTCATTTCTTTCAGGTTATACTGTGCCATTTATAATGAGCGATACATTAGGCTACATGTTGTCTGCTGCCGCAGGGGTTATGGTGATCTTTGTAATATTTAAGGTGCTGGAAAGGGCATTTAATGCGCACATGGATGCTTAACGATAATTTTATAGAAAAGAACATCCTTTCTTTTCTTGGTATGTTTTCTAATCTAAGGAAGGAAAATATTGACCGAACTTTTATGTCGTCGATAAACCCTGCGGTCAAGTTCGTGTCAACATTACTCGTTATTCTATCAGTGAGCTTGTCCAAGAGCATCTATTATGTTGCTATTGTAAGCGGCTTTTTGCTTGTCAGCGCGCTATCGCTTGATAAAAGATCGCTAAAAAAAGTTGCCATAATAATCGCAATAGCGTTTTTGTTCGCCTCTTTTATAATGATCCCGTCGTTGTTCATCCTCAAAGTGTCCAATGCAGTTGTTATGATATTGAAGATAACCGTATCTGTTCTTTGTGTTAACATACTTATATATTCAACACCAACTAACCAGATGACAAAGTCGCTAAAGGCGTTGTTCTTGCCTGATATACTGATACTGATAATAGAAACAGCGTTGAAGCATATAGTTATAGTCGGGGACATGTCAGTTAATATGATGTACGCATTGAAAAAGAGGACAATAGGTGCTCGAAAAAAGAAAGAACATGCCTTGTGGGGGATCCTTGGCGTTCTTTTTATTAAATCCACTATTATGTCTGATAATATGCATGACGCAATGAGGTGCCGCGGCTTTAATGGCGATTACAAGTCTCTTCCGTCGCTAAAGTTGGGGGAGGCTGATCTTGTGTATATTTTATTTGTTCTGATCATTATTTTTACGGGGATGGTTTTATGAAAGAGCTTATATCTATAAATGGCCTCTGTTACAACTACGACGATATTTGCGCCCTTAATAACATTACATTAAAAGTCGTGGAGGGGGATGCGCTTGCAGTTATAGGCCCTAACGGTAGTGGTAAATCAACACTGCTTAAGATCATCAACGGGATCATGTTCGCGAACAAGGGTGCATATGTATATAAAGGGAAGAACATAAACGAACGTTACATGAGCGACAATTCATCCTCCAGGGCTTTTCACCGCTCCATCGGCTTTGTTTTCCAGAACCCTGACGTACAGCTTTTTTGCTCCAGCGTCTATGAAGAAGTGGCTTTTGGACCGACGCAAATGGGGCTTGAAGATAGAGAGGTAAAAACTACTACAGAAAATTATTTAAAGCTTCTTGGGGTGGAACACCTGGCACAAAGAGTCCCTTATTATCTCAGCGACGGAGAAAAAAAGAAAGTGGCGATAGCCAGTATACTTGCAGTTGAACCGGAAGTTCTTGTGCTTGACGAACCGATGAGCGGGCTTGATCCAAAGACAAAAACTTTCATCAAGGAGCTTGTTGTGAAGTTGAATCGCGCGGGGAAGACCATAATTTGTGCAACGCATGATTTTGAATACGTAAAAGGAATGTTTAACCGTGCCGTGGTCCTTTCGGAGCAAAAGACCATTGTGTATGACGGGGCTTATGAGCGCGTTATAGAAGACGAGCCCTTTATGCGAGCCAACAACCTGAAATAACCTAGCAAAACCACTGCCTAAAAGCGAAATTTTGGGTTGCGCTTATAAATACTTTGTTATAACTGTATGAGGCTGTTAGAAATATAAAAAGTATTGGGAGTTGATGGATGAAGAACGAATCTTTGGTCTTACTTACGGTCCTTGTCCCCGTTCTGGGTTCTTTTTTACTGCCATTATTTGGTAGGCTGTCAGAAACATTTAGGAACGTATCGGCATTGGTAATGATACTGGTATCATTATTGTGTTCGTGCCTTTTGATCCCGACAGTACTTGGTGGTGAGACAGTTACAGCTATCTATAGCCAAAGCCTTGCAATGAACTATTTCTATGCTGACGGTCTTGCCGTGTTCATGGCAATAGTATCGTCGCTGGTTGGCTCGGTCATAGTTCTGTATTCATTTGGATATATCAGCCACTACGAGCATAGAAATGAATACTACTTCATGGTCATACTGTTCCTGGGCTCGATGATGGGGATAATATTTTCGAGGAACCTTATCTGCCTGTATTTGTTCTGGGAAATTACGGCCATAGCATGCTGGAGGCTGATCGGATTTTTCAGGGAAAGGGATTATGTGTTGAAAGCTGATAAAGCCTTCTTGATCACGGTATTTGGTGCCCTTATGATGCTCATCGGCTTCTTACATATATATAGTACTGCAGGGTCATTTGATCTCGGTGTTATAGGTAGGTCACACGTATCTAATATAGCGATGATATTAATACTCTTTGGCATACTTGCAAAATCTGCAACATTACCACTTCATACATGGTTACCGGATGCCGGTGTTGCGCCATCTCCTGTTACTGCGTTACTACATGCCGCTGTTCTTGTTAAGATCGGTGTATATGTGTATGCAAGACTTTTTGTTGCGACCATGACGTTGGATGCTGTGTGGCACACGGTCGTTCCAATTATTGCTGGTATAAGCATGCTGGTTTCTGCTGGTGCTGCGATGATAGACAAAGACATGAAGAGGATCATCGCTTATTCAACGATTAGTCAGATAGGTTTTATATTTTTGGGGCTCTCGATCGGCAACGAAGTTGCCCTCGCTGGAGGGTTGCTCTATATATTAATGCACGGCATAGCCAAGGCAGGGCTCTTCCTCTGCGCTGGTATAATCGAACAAGGGACGCATACAAAAGATATTACGAAGATGGGTGGGCTTATAAAAGTGATGCCTGTCACAGCGATATCGTTTCTAATATGCGCGTTCTCTGTAATGGGAATTCCGCCGCTCGGCGGCTTCTTCTCGAAGTTCCTCGTCATTAGTGGAACGCTTCAGGGCGGGCATCCATGGATAGCTACCATGTTCCTGTTCGGTGCTGTGATGACAATAATATATCTATTCAGGATCTTCATAATGATATTTATGGGCACGTGCAAACTAGAACACCCGACAAAAGAGGGATCGTTCGTGATGGTGTTCAGCGTCGCTTTTTTAGGCTTATTATCAATAGGCGGGGGATTGTTCATTAGCTATCCCGCTCAGTTCGTTTATACGACGATACAACAGATCATGGGAGTTGTAAGATGAACATTTTGCTTTGGTCGTTAATTATCCCGGCAGTAGCCGCGGTACTTGTTTTCGCTCTTCCTAGGAAGGCATACTTCAGAGAAGTTTTTGCCATCATTGTTGCGGCGATCAACTTATTCATTATGTTGTCGCTATTCAGGCATAACATGGCTTTTTCTCTTCCATGGGGAGGAGGCTGGGGACTTGAGTTCTCTTTAAGGCTTTATCCTCTTTCGAGTTTTATAATCACTGCCGCTGCAGGCTTCGCTTTTCTGATCTCACTTTATTCAGCGTCGTTCATGAAGGGCAAAGAGAATGTTTCTCAGTTCTATGCATACTTCCTTTTGACAATAGCACAAGTTAACGGAGTGTTGTTGTCCGATAACCTTATATTAATGCTCTTCTTCTGGGAAGGACTTTTATTGACGCTGTTTGGCTTTATCGCAATAGGCGGGAAGGAATCATTTAAGACTGCTGTTAAGGCGTTCGTAATTAACGGTGTTGCGGATCTCTGCTTTATGGCTGGAATAGTCCTTACAGGATTTATTGCAGGGACATTTACTATGTCTAACATTTCTATTCCTGCACAGGGGTTAGGCAGTGTTGCATTTCTCCTTCTTATGATAGGTGCTATAGGAAAAGCAGGCGCTATGCCTTTCCATAGTTGGATTCCCGACGCTGCAAAGGATGCTCCGCTACCGTTCATGGCGCTGATCCCGGGTTCATTAGAGAAATTAATAGGCATATACTTCTTAACAAGAATTACTCTCGATATGTTCAAGTTGGAGTCTGGTTCGTGGCTGAGTTACACAATGATGACTATAGGTGCTATAACGATACTTCTCGCTGTTATGATGGCGCTTGTACAAAAAGATTTCAAAAAACTACTCTCGTACCATGCGATCAGTCAGGTTGGATACATGATCCTTGGCGTAGGCACGGCTGTTCCTGTTGGGATAATCGGCGGACTCTTCCACATGATAAATAATGCTCTCTATAAAGATGGATTATTCCTCGCTGGCGGCGCTGTGGAAAAACAGGCGGGCACAACTGATCTCAGTAAACTTGGTGGCATTGGATTGAAAATGCCGATCACATTTATCTGTTTCTTGATCACCGCGTTCTCCATCTCCGGCGTTCCTCCTTTTAATGGATTCTTCTCTAAGGAACTCATTTACGATGGAGCTTTAGAAATACACTGGATATTCTACGCGGCTGCCGCACTTGGTTCTTTCCTGACCGCTGCGTCGTTCTTAAAACTTGGTCATGCTGCTTTCCTTGGAAAGATGGACCAGCAGTATGCCAATATAAAAGAAGTTAGCTGGATGATGTATATACCGATGATCATTATCGCTGGTGTCTGCATACTATTCGGTGTGTACAATTCATATCCTATACATAGTCTTATACAACCAGTGCTTGCGAATACATCCTTGAATGGGAATATCCTTCCGGAAGTTCATGCCAACATGAAGCTTGTTATAATTACCGTCGTTGTTCTTATTGCCGCATATCTCAATCACAGGTATGGAGTGAAAAAGACAGGTAAAGGTATAGGCGCTGTAGATCATATACACTATGCTCCTGTACTTCATGGGCTATATGATAGAGCGGAACAAGGGATGTTTGATCCTTATAATATCGGGATTAAGTTCATAAATGTGTTTTCCTATGCTGCATTCGGCGCAGATAGGGCTACCGACTGGATATACAACAAGTTCAGTGTGAAGACGGCGTATTTTTTCGCGAACGGTATAAAAAAAGCCCATACGGGGAATTATTCGCTTTATATTTTATGGTCGCTCGCCGGGATGATACTGCTAGTTGTATGGATAGTAAAAACTGTTAAATAGGGGGATATTTTAAAGTGTCACTATTATTTATTCTTATTCCGCTCGTTTCGGTAATTATACTGAACGTCGGCTTTAAAAAAGCGATGAGTAGCTTTGCTCTCTGGCTTGGATTGCTAGTTACTGTCGTGCAGGCGGTATTTGTTATTTTCAACGGCAATTTTGACTTTAACATTACTATCAGTGTCCTTAATTTTGAATTGGATAAATTGAGCTTGGTACTACTGCTATCCATAGCTATTGTTGCGTTTTCGTCGCTATTAGTGGGTTTTGGCACGATCAAGGAATCTAAGAAGATGTTCAACTTTGTTAACCTAGTGCTTCTCTCCATAGTAGGGATGAATGGGGTCGTGATGGTAAGGGATCTCTTCTCGCTTTACGTTTTTTTAGAGATAACCGCTGTTTCATCTTTTATATTGATAGCATCCCAGGAAGATGAGTTTGCTTTTGAGGGTTCGTTCAAATATCTAGTGCTTTCCGCTGTGGCGACCGTGATGATGCTTTCATCCATCGCGATCCTAATGATGTATTCAGGGGATACTACTTTTATAAGTGTTAGGGATGGAGTGCAGGGGACAAACAGTTTTTTCATCCTCGTCGCTATAATACTGTTCATAGTGGGACTCTTCATAAAGGGAGGACTTGTTCCTTTCCATGGATGGTTGCCAGATGCATACTCCTCAGCTCCTGCAGGAGTTTCTGTCTTGCTTGCTGGCATAGTTACAAAGACAACAGGTATCTATACAATGATACGTATTGTCAGCGAGGTGTTTGGATTTAATGAAACCATAAAGAACATTATTCTTTTAGTTGGTATAGTATCAATATTCGTCGGTGCTCTTGCCGCACTTGTGCAGAGTGATTTCAAACGCATGCTTGCTTATTCAAGTATCAGTCAGGTTGGATATATCATCCTTGCGCTTGGTACAGGTACGGAGCTTGGTATTGCCGGCGCTGTATTTCACTTATTCAACCACTCCATATTTAAAGCCCAGCTCTTCGTAAATGCTGCTGCTGTTGAAAAACAAACAGGGACAAGGGACATGGATGCAATGGGTGGTCTGTCGACTGTAATGCCTGTTACAGGATGGACGTCTGTAATCGCGTTCTTGTCTACAGCGGGGATCCCTCCGCTTTCAGGGTTCTGGAGTAAACTTATAATCATAATCGCATTATGGAAAGTTGGTCACTATGGTTACGCCTCTGCTGCAATACTTGGTAGTTTGATCACACTTGCGTATTTTCTCTTAATGCAAAGAAAGGTGTTCTTTGGCAAAGTGAAGCTTCCTTCTGTTAAAGAGGCTGGAATGAGCTTTTTAATACCGGCTGTTATACTTGCGATCATAACTGTTGGCGTTGGTGTGTTTTTCCCGTTCTTGGTAAATACAATAATAATTCCTGTCGGAAAACTATTCTGATCGGAAGAGTTGAGGTGATAACGTGACTTTAGATCTAAATTTTGTCCTCCTTACAGCGATGATAGTGTCTGCTGTCTGGGCTGTTATGACGAGAAGCCTTTTGATGTCAGCAGTGGGACTTGCTGTTACGAGCATCATTCTTACAATGTTAATGTTCAACCTTGGGTCTCCTTTAGCCGCGGTGTTCGAACTTTCGGTCTGTGCCGGGCTTATTACAGTGGTTTTCGTCAGTACCATAAGCCTTACAAAACCTATCACCAGATGCGAGCTTAAAGAAAAAACAAAGAACAGGATAAAAAGATATTGGTATCTTCCAGTAATCCTTGTCGTGCTTTTTGTCGTCCTGGGATTTTACATGGTCTATCCCGAGATCAACTTCCTGGGCCTGTATCCAAGTAACGACGTCAGGGATGTTATGTGGAAATTAAGGACGACGGATATAATGGGTCAGATGATAATACTCCTCGCAGGGGTCTTCGGCGTCGTTGTATTATTCAAGGAGAGGGCAAAAGATGATGAATGATTCAGCGAACATATTTTGGGTATTTAGCATTTTTACGATACTTCTTTTTGTGTGCGGCTTTTACTGCCTGATGGTAACGAGGAACTTCATCCGTGCGCTTATAGGCCTTGAGATACTCACCAAGGCCGTTACGCTGCTCATAATCGTTGCTGGTTATGTTAGCAACAGGATGGCGCTGGCGCAGTCCATGGCAATCACCTTGATCGTTGTTGAGGTCGTGGTCATAGCTGTTGCAGCGGGTATAATTTTTGGGATATTCAAGAAAACAGGAGCTCTTAACGTCGCTAAGTTAAGGAATCTTAAAGGGTAGGTGACAGGATGAACTATTTGCTTTTACCACCGATCTTGTTCTTTATTATTTTGATCGTGGTTTTTATTCAAGCATACTTCATGAAGAGGGTGGCCCTTCAGGTTGCTAAAGACACCACTTCTGGGAAAAACAAAGCATATGCCTGCGGTGAGGACGTAGCGGATCATAGAGCACAGCCTGATTACCGGCAGTTCTTTCCGTTCGCATTCTTTTTCACCATAATGCATGTTGTAGTGCTTGTTATAGCAACAGCGCCTACGTCGCTCGATCTAAATCTCGTACTCATTCCCGTTCTATATGTTGTTACAGCAATAATTGGTCTTTTGATACTGTTCAGGAGGTAAACTTCAAGTGAAGATGCAAGGGAATATGATTGGCAAGATCGTAACCTGGGCGAGAATAAAATCCCCCTGGGTCATACATTTCAACACTGGTGCATGCAATGCCTGTGACATAGAGATCGTTGCATCTCTTACGCCAATATTTGACCTCGAAAGGTTTGGCGTTCTTTTAAAAGGTACGCCTAGGCATGCAGATGTTTTGCTTTGCTCAGGGCCTGTGACCCGCCAGATAGAAAAGAGGCTCAAAAGGATCTATGAACAGATGCCGGCGCCTAAATTTGTCGTCGCTATTGGGACGTGTGCATGTTCCGGCGGTGTTTTCAACGGCTGTTATAGTATTAAAGGCGGAATAGATTCTACAATACCGGTCGCTGCATACATTCCTGGATGCCCTGCAAGACCAGAGGCTATTATAGATGGAGTTGTTAAGCTCCTGACGAATTTTGAAGAGGGTGAAAGGAAAAAGAGGAGGGCAGCAAAATGACAGAGCTCAACAAAGAACAAAACATCGTTGATAGCGTCGTTAAAAAATTCGATTTCATGAACGATAAAATAAAGACAAAAAGAATCCGTCGGATATCTGCAGAAGTAGTCTTTAATAATTTCAGGCAGGTATTTGACTATATGGTAAAGGAACTTAATTTTAACGCAATGTGTATGATAACCGGGTTGGACGAGGGAGAGAACTTTGGGCTCATCTATCATATTACTGGATCACATGGAGTTGTGCTTAATCTTAAGACAGACATACCGAGGAATAATCCAGTATTGAAAACAATAAGCGATATTTTTCCTGGTGCGATCCTTTATGAGAGAGAATTGGTGGACATGTTCGGCATCAAGGTTGAAGGGTTGCCGGAAGGGAATCGTTATCCATTGTTCGACGACTGGCCGAAAGATCAGTATCCGTTGAGAAAGGACTGGACCCCTGACATGCTCGACAAGAAAGGAGGCAACTGATCATGGGTACAATAAAGATCCCCATAGGACCGCAGCACCCAGCATTAAAAGAACCTGCGAGCTTTTTAATATCTCTCGACGGTGAAAGAATAAAAGGTTTTGGGATGAGGCTTGGGTATAACCACAGGGGTATAGAAAAAGCAGCAGAAGCGAGGACGTATATACAGGACATATATCTGATAGAAAGGGTCTGTGGTATATGTTCACACTCTCATTCAACAGCTTTTGTTCAGGCTGTAGAAGAAATAGCAGGCATAGAAATACCGAAGAGGGCTAAATACATAAGAACAATAATGGGCGAACTTGAAAGGGTCCACAGTCACCTCTTGTGGCTTGGCGTCGCTGCTCATGAAGTCGGATTTGATACTCTGCTTATGTACACGTGGAGGGACAGAGAGGTTGTCATGGACCTCCTCGCTGCAATAAGCGGTAACAGGGTGAATTATGGGATGAATACTTTTGGCGGTGTAAGGAGAGATATAAGTAAGGAACAGCAAGCGGACATTTTAAAGGCAGTTGATATACTGGAAGAGAGGACAAAATATTATGCAGGTATAGCGACTAAAGAAACAACTCTCATAAAAAGACTTTCTGGTGTTGGTTACATATCTAAAGAGGATGTTTTAAAGTTAGGGACTGTCGGCCCAACTGGTAGAGCATCGGGAATGTCTAGAGATACAAGAAAGGACGATCCATATGCGGCTTATGGCGACCTTGATTTTAATGTTATAACAGATACACATTGTGATGTTTATGGAAGGGCTGTTGTAAGGGTGTTCGAGTTGTTCGAAACATATAAAATGTTGCGTCAACTGATAAAGAATATCCCAGATGGCGAGATCGCAGTTAAATTCCCAAGAAAAGTTCAGGCAGGAGAAGCAACATCAAGATATGAAGCTCCTCGCGGTGAGGACGTTCACTATGTTAAAGCGAACGGTACAGATAAACCTGAGAGAGTTAAACTAAGAGCCCCAACGCTTGCAAATCTACCGTCGGTGGAAAAAATGTTGGAGGACAACAACCTGGCTGATGTGCCAATAACCATAGCAGCTATTGACCCATGTTTTTCATGTACGGATAGGTCCATAAAGGTTAACAACGCTACAACAGGAAGATCTGAGACATTGAGCTGGGGTGTTTTAAGGGCTCAGAGCATTGAGTGGTATAAAAGAGAACACGGCATAGATTTTACAGAACTTAATAAAAAATACCAGATCAGGGGGAACTAGGACCAATGATGATGACTCTTTTTAATATTTTGATCTTCCCGGGGTTCCTATTCTTAGGAATTATGGGTTTGATATTCGAGTACGTCGACAGGATCATCCACGCAAGGCTCCAGAACAGGAAGGGACCACCGTTCTATCAGCCATTGGCAGACTTTATAAAATTAACTGCCAAGGAAGAGATAATCCCGGAGTGTGCGGATGTTAAGATGTTCAAGTTCATGCCAATATTGGCTATTACAGCAACGATCACGTCGTTCTTTTACATACCGCTTTGGCATACTTACGCTCTTTACCAGTTTTCTGGCGATATTATAGTCGTTCTTTATCTTCTTACTATACCGACGGTATCGTTCTTCTTGGCTGGCTGGGCATCAACATCGCTTTATTCTATGGTAGGAGCGATGAGGACGCTTACACAGTTATTCTCCTACGAAGTGCTTTTGTTCTTGTCGGTGTTGTCGCCTGCGCTCCTTGCTAACACATGGTCGCTGAGCTCAATGACGATTTTCTATGATAATCAGCCGCAGTTGATGGTGTTCAATATAGTTGCGTTCTTTATCTCGATAATCGCTCTCCTTGGGAAACTGGAAAAAGTGCCATTCGATATTGCAGAGGCTGAAACGGAAATAGTGGGTGGAACGTTTACCGAATATACAGGAAGGCTCCTTGCGCTCTTTAGGATGGGAATAGATATAGAGATGGTCGTTGGAGCATCTCTTATCGCTGCTGTTTTCCTTCCGTTCGGGTTGAACATGGAACCCCTGCCTGCATTCCTTGTATATATATTGAAAGTAACGTTCATAGTATTCCTTGTGTCTTTAGGAAGAACCATCTTTGCAAGATTGAGGATCGACCAAATGGTCAATGCCTGCTGGAAGTATTTTGCTCCAATAGCGTTCATTCAGATATTGTTCATACTTATTATTAAGGGAGTATTGTTATGATAAGACCAGGCAAGATGTTAATGGAGGTGCTGGGGCATCTCACCAAGAAACCAGCGACTATAAAATATCCCGCTGAGAGTGCGAATATTCCCAACAAGTTCAGAGGGAAGCTAGTGTTCTATGCCGACAAATGCATAGGATGTAAACTCTGCATGAAGGACTGCCCTTCTGACGCTATAACGATAGAAAAGGTGGGGGACAGCTACGAGGCGACAGTCGATCTCGATAAATGTATATATTGCGCTCAGTGTGTTGATACGTGTCCTAAGAAAGCGTTGGAAGCCACCCCGAAGTTCGAGCTCGCACAGATAGACAGGAAAAAACTCCGGGTTAAGATAAATGAAAAATGAACTGCTTGATTTCCTAAAAGCAGGACAAGAACAAAAAAAGATAACCGTACTTGGTGTTGGCTCTGAGTTTAAATCGGACGACGCTGCCGGGCTCAAGGTGGCCGAAGGACTTTCTAGGTTCGAGGACAAGAACAAACTGCAAGTTATATTTGGCGGGACAGCCCCGGAGAATTATACGGCTGATATAAAAAGATTTGCCCCAACACATTTAATATTGGTGGATGCTGCTGAGATGGGTGAGAGACCAGGGACCGTAAAGATAATACCAAAAGATAAAATAGATGGAATTAGTTTTTCTACTCACGTTCTTCCTCTCTCTGTAATGTTAAATTATCTCTCCCAGTCATTTAATTTTCAGACGGTGGTCATAGGTATAGAACCAAAGAATATGGAATTTGGTGAAGGGATAACAAAAGAGGTCAAAGAGGCTGTAAACAAAATTGTGTCCACGATCATTGATGTCTATGGCGGTGCAAATTGATAGAGACAATAATAGAAGTTCTAAAGACGTTTATAGTTGGGACTATCGGTTCTATGAGCTATTTGGGCGTAGTCGTACTAATGGGGATAGAATCTGCGTGTATTCCTCTTCCCAGCGAGATAATAATGCCTTTCGCAGGCTATCTTGCATCACTTGGAAAAATGAACTTATATTTAGTCGCACTTGCCGGCGCCGTAGGTTGTAACGTCGGGTCCGAGGTTGCATATTGGATTGGTGCTATAGGTGGAAGGGCTGCTATATATAAGTATGGGAAATATGTTCTTATGTCGAAAAAGGAACTTGAGATCGCAGAAAAATGGTTCAATAAATACGGAGAGCTCGCTGTGTTCATATCGAGGCTGCTTCCGGTGATAAGGACTTTTATAGCATTTCCTGCGGGTGTTGCAAAAATGAACAGACAGAAATTCCATCTCTATACTTTCATAGGCAGTTATCCGTGGTGCCTTTTGCTGGCGTGGGCAGGTATGAAAGCAGGTCAGGCATGGGATGACAAAAATAGCACATTAAGGCATGTAATACACGACGCTGACTTAGTTATAGTGGTGCTTGTAGTTGCTGGGCTGATATGGTTCGTTAGATCTAGGATAAAGGCGTTTAAAGAATATGCATGAGGCTACGGTAGCAAAATACGCTTTTGATATTATAAAAGAGACTTCTAACAGAAAAGTCACAAGAGTGACTTTTGGGATGGGAAAACCCAATACTGTTATGCAGGACTCATTTGAGTTTTATTTTATGGAGCTTATTAAAGGAACAAATATCGACGGGGCGAAGTTTGTTTATAAGGATTCTGACGAAGAAGGTTTTTTTGTATCATCCATAGAGGTTGAAGATGGAGATTAAAATATTAAAGAACGTGATGATAAAGAACAACGCTGTTGGTGAGGATATAAGAAGAAAACTAAGGGACAGCGGCGTTTATTCTGTTAATATTGTGAGTTCCCCAGGTGCAGGGAAAACGACTCTGCTTGAGAACTCGCTTAAGTTTTTTACCAAGAAACACAGGGTCGCCGTTATTGAGGGAGACCTTTACACGTCGAGGGACGCGGAAAGACTGCAGAAATTCAGCATCCCGATAGTTCAGATAAACACAGAAGGCGGGTGCCACCTTGATGCAAGAATGGTAAGTGGCGCATTGCAAGAATTGGACGTTAAGGAACTGGATCTGATAGTTATAGAGAACGTGGGGAACCTTGTTTGCCCGTCGAGCTTTGATCTTGGAGAGAACATCAGGGTCTTAGTGTATTCAATTACTGAGGGAGAAGATAAGCCGAAAAAGTATGCAACCATGTTTAGGACGGCTCACGCAGTGATAATAAATAAAATAGATCTTGCTGTGGCTTGTAAGATAAATTTAAACGCTGTTGAAGCTGAAGTGAAAGAGATAAATCCCGGTTGCCGGATATTCAAGCTTTCTGCTGTTGACCAAAAGAGCCTGTCTGAATGGAACGACTGGCTGGATGTGAAAATTGGAGAAGTTAAAAAGAATAAGAATTAAGGTCAAGGGTATTGTCCAGGGAGTAGGGTTCCGGCCTACTGTCTATAAATATGCCCATGCCTACGGAATAACGGGTTTTGTTGTCAACACTCCAGACGGTGTAACAATAGAAGCTGAAGGCGCAGGCTCAAAGTTAAATGCTTTTGTAAATGAGATATTCCAACATCCACCGAGGATCGCAAGAATAACCGGCTCTGAGATGGAAGATATTCCCATGAAACATGAAATGGAATTCGTAATATTAAGGAGTGAATCTTCTGGAGTAAAAAGTACAGAAATATCTCCAGATATTGCTGTATGCAAAGATTGTACTGACGATATATTTAATAAGAAGGGGCGACGATATCTCTATCCTTTTACTAATTGTACCAACTGTGGTCCCCGCTTTACTATAATCAAGGACCGCCCTTATGATAGAAGATTGACGAGCATGGCTGGTTTTAAGATGTGCCCTGAGTGTGAAGCTGAATATAATGACCCATCTAACAGAAGGTTCCATGCCCAGCCTAATGCCTGCCCAAAATGTGGCCCTCAGCTTAAATTACTAAAAGGAGGTGGCGATCCGATATCCGAGACTATCAAGTATCTCAAGCAGGGAAAAATAGTCGCTGTAAAAGGGCTGGGTGGATTTAATATAGCATGTGACCCCATGAATACCGACACTGTTTCCAGACTTAGAAAAGCAAAGCAAAGAGGAAGAAAATCATTTGCGTTAATGATGAAAGATGTTGGAACAGTTAAGGTGTTTTGTCATGTTTCAGATAATGAACAGAAATTGTTGCTTTCAGATGTAGCACCTATAGTTTTATTGAAGAAAAAGAATAATACGTTGGACCATGTTTCGCCCGACAACAATTATATTGGCGTAATGCTTCCGTATACACCTCTCCATAAAATATTATTCACACACATCGACATGTTGATAATGACATCTGCGAATAAAGTAGATGAGCCAATAGCCACAAACGACGCTGAAATAGCAAAACTGATAGGATCCAAAATGGTAGACATGGTACTTACAAATAACAGGGATGTAGTTAACCGCTGTGATGACTCTGTTGTTATGATGGTGAATGATAATGTCCAAGTAGTAAGAAGGGCAAGGGGATTCGTGCCAGTGGCCCTTGAGGTTAAGGGGGCAAACAACGACGATAATATTTCATTAGGTGCTAATCTTAAAAATACGTTCTCCATAAAAATTGGCAACAAAATATATATGTCGCAACACATTGGCGACCTTGATGATCTGAGGAATTATGATTATCAGAAAGGCCAGATAAATGAGTTCCTTAAATTGTTGGATTTTAGGCCTAAGCATACGAATATAGATGCCCATCCCGGATATGAGAACTACGACGATAAGCACAGCAAGGTATTTCATCATCATGCACACGCGTTGAGTGTTATGGGGGAACACGACCTGCTTGGCCAGGATGTACTTGCTGTTGTGTGCGACGGAACAGGTTATGGTACGGACGGCAAAATATGGGGATTTGAGTTCCTGAAAATAGGTAAGGACTATAAAAAGTTCGAGAGGGCTGTGCATCTTAAATATTTCGCTCTCCCAGGAGGAGAAAAAGCTATTAACGAGGTAGACAGGCTAGCTATATCTATATGTAAGAATTCCGGGGTTAGTTCAGTACCAACTGTTGCAAAAGAAAGGATAGAGGTGATCATCAAACTAATAGATAGTAATATCAATTGTCCATTGACCTCTTCTTTAGGGAGACTTTTTGACGCTGTGGCGGGATTATGCGGGATAATAAAGGACGTTGAGTATGAGGCGCAGGCTGCAATAATGTTACAGAAATATGCAGAAGACTTCAAGGGGGAAAGTGGATGTTCATATGCAGTGTCAGTAGATGATGAAATATATTACAGCGACATGATCTCTCAACTGGTCGATGATATAAACAATGGCATCAGTATCAACGAGATCGCGTATAAATTCCATGAATGGGTGGTAGGTTCTATTATAAATGTAATAAGGAAAACAAACCCTCAAACCGTAGTATTTTCTGGTGGCTGCTTCCAGAATGCGCTTTTATGCACAATGATAAAAGACGTCATGGACAAACACGGTTTTAAAAGATATTTCTTTAATAACATGGTTCCAATAAACGACGCTGGAATATCATTTGGTCAGGCCCTTGTCTGAGGTGACAAATAATGTGTTTAGCTGTTCCTGTTAAAATAATAAATAAGATAGACGACCAGAACGTCAGGGTCGAATCCAGGGGCGTAAGATTCGAGGCTTCAACTATGCTTATTAAAGATGTTAATATTGGTGAATACGTTCTAGTCCATGCGGGCTTTATTATACAGAAGATATCAAAAAAAGATGCCGAGGAATTAATTGAGCTTACAAAGTAAAAAGATCACTATCATGGAAGTTTGTGGTACTCATACGATGAGTATCGCAAGGTCTGGTATCCGTTCAATGCTATCTAAGAACGTAAATATAATAAGCGGCCCGGGATGCCCCGTGTGCGTTACACCGTCCAGCGACATAAATTCAGTGCTGGAACTTGTAAAAAGACATGATGTGATCATTGCAACGTTTGGTGACATGGTAAGGGTCCCTTCTGGCGGTGATTCACTGCAGAATTATAAGAATGTTAAGATAGTTTACAATCCACTAGAATCTTTAACACTTGCGAAAAGCAACCGCGACAAAGAAATAGTTTTCATCGGCGTCGGTTTTGAGACGACCACGCCTCTTATAGCATCAGTTATTAAAAAAGCTAAAGCTGACGGTATAAAGAATTTTTCTGTTCTTTGTATGCATAAGACAGTTCCGGCAGCGATCAAGGCCATATTAGACGACAAAACCAGCAAGATCGACGGGCTAATATTGCCAGGTCATGTAAGTGCTGTGACAGGGAGTAAATATTTCGATTTCATAAAATCATACAAAGTGACAGCCGCAATAACAGGTTTTGAAGCAAAAGAGATACTAGGGTCTATTTCAATAATGGTCGATAATATAGAGGCTGAGAAGCATTCTGTAATAAACAATTACAGATCTGTAGTGACTGAGAACGGTAACACCGTTGCCATGAAAACAATGTATGATATTTTTAAGGATACGGATTCTGACTGGAGAGGCATTGGGAATATAAAGTTGTCTGGTCTGAGGATCAGAAGAGAGTACGAAGAGTTTGATTCACTTAAACGGTTTAACATCAAACAAAAAAATATTAAGGAAGCCAAGGGTTGCCTCTGTGGCAATATCTTAATGGGGAAGAACGATCCCGTTGATTGCGGGCATTATGGTAAGACCTGTACGCCGTCTAACCCAATAGGTCCCTGCATGGTCTCCAGCGAAGGGACCTGTGCAGCCTTCTATAAATATATGAGGCGATGAATATGAATAATAAAATTTCACTTAACCTTGGTTCGGGCGGAAGGGAGATGCATAAATTTATTTCTGAATATATCGTTAAAAAACTTGGTAATTCAGTTTTGAATAGATTAGACGACGCGGCAGTATTGGAGAATAGGTCTGACCTAAAGATAGCCATCACGACGGATAGCTACGTGGTAAGCCCAATATTCTTTAGCGGAGGCGATATTGGAAAGCTCTGTGTATGTGGTACGGTGAATGATCTTGCAACAAGCGGAGCTAAGCCATATGCATTGACCCTTGCTTTTATTCTTGAGGAAGGGACATCTTTGGACGATATAAAGATCGTCATTGACTCAATAGCAAGAACGGCAAAAGAGGCTGGCGTTAAAATAGTAACTGGCGACACAAAGGTCGTCGAGAAAAGTAAGGGCGATGGTATTTATATAAACACCTGCGGGATAGGTTTTATAAAGAAAGGTATTAACATTTCTACGCACAATGCAAAAACAGGCGACATCGTAATGGTCACAGGCTCTATAGGGAACCACGAAGTAGCAATGCTGAAGGCGCGCGAGATGATAAATTTCGATATAGACGTAAAAAGCGATGTTGCCCCGCTGAATAAAAAAGTAGAGAGTCTTTTAGCTCTTACGAACAAGATACATGTGATCAAAGACCCTACAAGGGGAGGTCTTGCATCTGCGCTGTATGAGATATGTGGTAATTCAAAATGTGAAATAAGGTTGTTTGAGAAAGATATTCCAGTAGAAAAACAGGTACTATCGGTATGTGAATTAATAGGATACGATCCGTTGTATCTGGCAAATGAAGGATGTTATATTATTATCTGTCCCAAAGAGGCTGAAAGGCATATTAAGAAAGTTTTTGGGGCTAAGGCAAAAATTATAGGTCGCGTTCTTTCCAATAATAGGCAAGAGCTTGCTGTTGAGACCAAGGCCGGAGGGATGCGCAAGATGGGCATGCTTGAGACAATGCAGCTGCCAAGAATATGCTGACAACCGTAACAAGACGCTGTAGAATCATGAACTTGAATGGAGATACAATGAAAAAGCTGATACTCGTTATATCGTTTTTATCCTTCATTTCCCTGAATGTCCGTTCAGAGGACAGCTCCTGTGTGCGTGCTTTGGTCGGTACAAAAAAAATGGGTTTCATAGATAAAGACGGGGACTTTGTGGTAAGGGAAAAATATGACGATGCCAGATCTTTTAAACAAGGGCTCGCAGGTGTTTATATAGAAGGGAAATGGGGTTTTATAGATACAAAAGGACACTACGCTATAAAACCGCAATTTGAGTTTGTTTCTGATTTTAAAGAAGGATTTGCCGCTGTTCAGATCGAAGATAAGTGGGGATTTATAGATAAAACCGGCGCGTTCGTTATCCAGCCTAAATTTGACTACGCGAGATCTTTTTCCGAAGATCTTGCAAGGGTCAAGGTTGGTAAAAAATGGGGTTATATTAATAAAGAGGGAAATTACATTATTGAGCCCACGTTTACATCAGCAGATGATTTTAGCGAGGGTATTGCAAGGGTTAAGATTGGAAGGAAATATGGCTTTATAGATAAAACAGGGGCGTATGTCGTTAAGCCTAAATATCCGGGTGCAGGAGAATTTTGTGGTGGACTTGCAAGGGTCAAGGTCAAGAAAAAAAGCTGGGGCTACATAGATACAAAAGGCAAAATGGTCATTTCTCCGAGGTATGGTTATACGGATGATTTCGTCGACGGACTTGCGAGAGTGAGAAGCGGCGGGTTGATGGGCTTTATAGATAAGAAATGTAGCTTTGTGGTCAAGCCTCAATTTGCTGAGGCTTATGATTTCGTTAATGATATATCTATGATCCGTTCTAAAGGTAAATGGGGATTTATGAATAGGGAAGGGAAGGTCATTATAGATCCACAATACGACTGGGCCTGGAACTTCAGCGACGGATATGCGGCTGTGTCCATAAAGAACAAGTGGGGTTTTATAGATATTAATGGGAAATATCTGGTAGAGCCGAAGTTTGATGCAACAAATGATTTTAACGAAGGGTTAGCTGCCGTCGAGGAAAACGGACGCTGGGGGTTCATAAACACGAAGGGTGAGTACGTAGTAAAACCCAAGTTCGTAAGGGTCTCGTCCTTTGAAAAGTGTATATAAAAGTAACGTTGAGGATGTTGGAATATGAAAAAATGTTTATTCTTTGCGTTCTTTATGGTCGTTTTTAGCGGGGCTTCTTTTGCCGAAGATGACGCCGCTGTATATAAAGAAGAATTCAGCGACAGGGTAACAAAACATAACGATCTGTACGCCATACTAGGTACACCAAATGCAAAGATCCAGATAAGCTTAAAATATAAGTTAAGTAGTTATATAAATTTATATCTCGGATATACACAACTGATGTTCTGGGAACTTGGCCAGAGCTCTATGCCTTTCAGCGATATAAATTTTAATCCTGATTTTTTCTACAGGATAAAATTATCGGATACTACTTTTATAAAGGCGATTGACCTTGGTATATTGGAACACAAATCCAACGGGAAGGCTGGCACAGATTCTCGTGCATGGAACTCCAGCTACGTTAAGGTCTATACAATAGTTAAGTTCTACCAATGGAGCTTTAATTGGGATACAAAATTAAAATGGTTTTATAATACATCTATAGACGCTGCAAACGCTGATATCAAGAACTATATGGGCTGGTGGGACACAAGGATCTCGCTTATAAATTATTTTAGTCCAGATAAATTTATAGACAGGGTCGTTCTATATTTTGCATTCTTTTCAGGCGGAGCATATTCGCAATGTATAGCCAAAGGTGGGCAAGAGGTTGGTTTTGGCCTGAGGCTTGGCGCCGGTAGATTCAACCCAATGATGTTCTTTCAGGTCTACAACGGATATAATGAGTCGCTGTTTAGATATAATCAAAGATACACTGCTTACAGGGTGGGTATCTCGTTTTAATGAAATTGGAAAAGCATCCGTTTAATATATTTGCTCCACGCATTACAAAATATTTAATAATGAGAAGCTTTCCTCCTCGAGAGAAGCTTGGTGTTATGGGAGTGCAAAAAATCCGACCCTTTCTTTTGTTGATTTTAAAGTTAAAAGGTATAAAACGGTACTGCCAAAAAGGTCGGGGTGTAGCGCAGTTGGCTAGCGCACTTCGTTCGGGACGAAGGGGTCGGCCGTTCGAGTCGGCTCACCCCGACCAGCGAGTTGTTTTTCCCTTATGCTTCGTCAGATTTCGCCTCTCGCTTCCTTCGGAGTACGTTCGTGTATACCTCCGGTCGCTCGGGCTCATCTTCCTCGCCTAAGGAAAAAACAACTGCGCTGGACCTCACAGAAAAATTTAGAGCATATTTATGATCTTTGTTACACCGATGGTTACGTTCCAGATGCTGGTCTTGGGAGATGGGAAATAGGATATTTCTATCGATGGTGAGACAAAACCTATTAAGAAGCTGTTGTACGACGAGAAGCCGGCCTGGAATTCCTTGTATGGGGTCATTTTCTCGCTGAACTCTATCGAGGTTTGATTGAAATACCATTTATTTAAATATTCAAATCCAATGGGCACTACGCCTATTGAATAGGTTGCATATCTTCCGCTACATTTGTTGAACGGTAACAATATCATAGCGAAATATTTAAGCGAGCCGTTAATGATCCTTCTGTATTCTATCCTTGTCGCAACATCCAATCCTCGTGGTGCATGGAATGGGAGAGTGTAATTCTGTGTAAAACTGAACGAGTTGTTCTCGTCCCTTGCAAATTCAGCGAGATAACCTACGTATGGGTTGGAATAAAAATAACGATCTTTGACCGTATCGTCGTGATAAATGATACCAGGAACGCGCATCTTTATATCAAACCATTTTGCGAAACCGTACTGTGTATAAAAGCTCAGTGACTCAGAAGGCCCCTTACTGATATATACCCCTGACTGCAAAAATAATTTTCCATAACCCAAGGGCTCAATGAAATAATATGCGTGGGCGGTGGAATTTATACACAAAGATGCCGTGATTAAAAACAGTAAGAGGTATATTCGTTTGATCATATTCTTGTAAATGGGTGTAGCATGTTTTTTGTATCGCGTCAAACAATGGTTTATACAAAATTGATATCAGCGACGAAAATCTCTGCTTATGTAAGTAGTAACCTCATTTAAATTCATCAATACATTATAATAATGAACTATACTACAATATTTTTCCGCGTATTAATGGCTCATTAACGGGCCGTTAAAATAAAACTCGGAGGAGAAATTGAAATGAAGAATTTTTTGTTAGCATCGCTGGTCTTGGTTTCTGGAAGCATTTTTGCGGAAGAGAACTGTTCTTGGTGTTCTAAGATTACCTATCACTATGCAAATGTAGCACACATAGATCTTGATAAAAATACCGCAAAAGATATCTGTGATTTTTGCTTAGATTCTGAACTTGGTGAATACAAAGAGAGTTGTTCAAAGATTACCTGTATAGATGACTCTGTTTGGTTCGTTGGCACTGAGAACGTTAATTACATTAGACTTATCTGTGAAAATAGATACTTCGTAGCCCAGGATGAAAATGATTCTTTTTGGCCAAGTTTCGTTAAAGCACTGGGTAACTCGAATATGAACGGACGTCATTTTTGACGATAAAAATTTAAAAAGATAGGGTCTTCAGCGACTAGGAGCGGAGCGTTATTACAAAAGCAGCAGGTTGACCGTCAGCGAACTTATAGGTTGTAATTACGTTGTCTGTATTAAAGTTAGCTGCATTCCCTGTCTTTTTCCACTCTTCGATCGTTGTATGATAATCAACTCTGTCCGGTCGTGGTTCTTTAATTATTTTAATCGCCTCTGCTAAAAGAAATTTGTGCAGGGTAGCCCTTTTTTCATCGTCGGTAATAGGGCTTTCCAGCACGTCCTTAAACAAGAGCCCGTATCCCTTCACAACAGAATAGATCAGCTCTGGTGATTTAGCTTCTGGAATATCGTGGTTCCAATTAACCTCAGAAAGAACGCAGCATGATGACAACGTTTTTAATTTTTTAAAAAGAGGTATCTTCGCCTCTAAAGGCATGTGATGCAGAGAAAGTGATGCGTTTATAAACCAAATTGGTTTCATATTTCTAATAGAGTCCATTTGCTCAGTGTTTATATTTTCTGCCTTACAACAGATGGTGATAATATCCGTTTTAATATTTATATTCTTTCTGCAATTCTCTTCGGCGGTGCGTAGCATGTCTGTGGATGGGTCTAGCAGTATCAATCGAATACGTTTTAGATCATATATAGGAGCAACCTCTTCGACGATCTTTGAGATCAGTATGCCATTCCCTGTACCCATATCGAGTATGGTCACAGTATTATCAGATGTATTTGGTGGTACGTTAGAAGCAAATTTATGAACACAGTCCAAAATACCTTTTTGGTATTTATTAAAGAAGTTGGTCTTAACAAATGCGTTATAAGGCGACGCATTTTGAAAGACGACTTCATCAGGGACGAACGTTTTTGATCCTCTTAAGAAATCACAAAGAACAGAAGAAAAAACGTCTTTGCTGTTATAGGCTAGAAGAGAAATGGAATCATCAATTTTTCCTTCCACAGCAAGCAATATTGCGGCATAGGTGTATGAGAACTTCTGATCTTCTAAATGAAAAGACACCTCATCGCACAACTTCTTTAGCGACTGAATTGAACAAGAGGGAACAGCCAACGCATTTTTGATTTTATATAAATGTTCTTTTTCTGTTTGATTTAAGAAGATCACAGCAACCTCATCATTTGATCGCTGGCTGGCCGGTTGCAAGAACTTTACGAACCTTTGAAATAGGTGTAGTATACTTCCCATGTTGCGTCAAACGATAATGAAAGCACATAGCGCTCTGGACTCCGTACAAATAGAGCATGCGCTCATTGGTGGTATAGCCCTTGCGACGCTAGGCTTGAACAGGGCAACCGCTGATGTAGATCTAATGATAGATGGAGAGTACAAGGAAAAAGCCAAGGAAGCTCTAAAAAAAGAAGGATTTGTTTTAAAAACAGAGACCAAGGAGGTTTTACATTTCGAAGGGACAGGGTATCTTGATATTCTGTTAGCGAACAGACCCTTGAGTAAAGAGATGTTAAAAAATTCCGTTGTAAGGAGTAAATTGCCTATTAAATGTCTGCAGCCGGAAGATATCATAGGTCTCAAGATACAAGCATATATAAATGATAAATCCAGAGAATTGCAAGACAAGGCTGATATAAAAAAGCTGTTTGAAACCCATCCTGACATGGATATGAATAAGATCAAAAAATACGCTGAGCTGTTCAACCAATGGAATGTCGTAAGACGATTAAAAAAAGACTAAAATGAAAATGAGTTTAGAAGAATACTTAGATTTCCTCGATGAGTTTTGGGACATTTTTGGCCCCATACCTGAACCAAAACAAAAAAAAGAATATGCTTTGATAAAACTTTAATGTTAATTTGCTGGCTGGTTGTTGGCTGGGGTTAGTGGACACATTTAGAATTCAATATTATTCTGTATTTGCCTGATTGTTAAATATTAGAAGAAAGGCTGTTCTTTTTTCAATAATTCCAAGTTGGATTAATTTTTACATTATGGATGAATATGCTAAAATAGATAAAACGGAGGAAAAATGAAATTAGTAAGAATTAACTTAGTTATTATATTAATGTTGATATTCACAATACTATCGTGCAGTAAAAGCAGGAGCACAGACAAGGAAGATATAAATGCTGTAATAAAATTAGCAGAAAAGAGATATCCAGGGAATGAGAATGTTAAAAATGCAGTTATACAATTTGCAAATACAGTACTTTTAGACTTAAAAAATCCAGAGAATGCCAGGAAAACACATGACCAAAATTTAAAGAGTGTTGGCTGTTTGTATCTTGTAACAAATGGAGATTATTCATTTTTTAAAGAACTTGAAAAAGAAATAATAAATACATCTGAGAAAAATCATTTATACTTAAAATATAACGCAAAATTAAGTGGTCTTTCATATACGGTACCAATTGCTAATGAAAATGATTGTGATTTTAAAATAAAATGAAGAAGATAATTATTTTATTTTTACTATCAATAATAAGTAATTACGCATTACTAGCATCGATACAGGAAGGGTGTAATAAAAAAGAGATACAAATATATTACTTAAATGGAATGTTTAATACAGATGTTGAAGCTGCTTTTTCAATGCATAGCTTAGAAAACAAATTATTAATGGAAAATAATCAAAACGGTAGTATTGATCGAATTTTCCCGACTGTAAAAATATCTTACAATATCAACGAACCAGTATTAGAGCAGATCTATCAAGTAGTAAAACAAAAGAATGCAGATTTATTAAAAAGTTACTGGTACTATTTGTCTAAATTAGATGCTGCACCAGAAGTTTTTAGGAATATTGCATTAGATGAAATAAAAAAGACCAACGCAAAAACTTATTTAACTGATAATGATTTTAAAGAAATTATGGAAGAGCATAGAGATAAAATAAGGAAAGAAAAAATATCAATAATAATAGTATCACATTCTCAAGGGAACTTTTATTCAAATGCCATATATGAAACTATCGTTCCTAAAGAAATTAAGTCAGAAGATTTTAAGATATTAGGTGTAGCAACGCCAACAAGCTATATACCTCAAGGTAATAAATATTTAACATTAAAAGAGGATAAAATAATTAAATTAATACCCCTTAGTTTAGCAGCGAATATAACAAACAATATTACAGAAGGATTTAATCATAATTTTGTAGAAAGTTATTTAAATGGGAAAAATAGCGGGAAAAAGATTATTGAAATTATGACAAATTACATAAAGATAATTCCAACAAAATCTATGGAAGAAACGTTTTGGTCTAGCCCTCCTGATTTAAATACTGATGGATATTTGCATAGTTCATTAATCAAGATGTTGAAATTCATAAGAGGGCTAGATTCAAAGAAGATTAAAAGGAAATTAACGACAAGTGAATGTCTCGCGATATCATTGTTTGCAGAAGGGTATAGGGTATCAGGAGAACCGTGTAATGAAAGAAGTTTAAAACATATAGAGAAATGGACAGATTATTGCAAGAAAGAGTGGTGGTTTAATATCGACGCTAATGGTTTTAGTACCTGTAGTTTGTATGGAGTTTCTCCAATGACTACATGTGCACCGTTATTTTTTGATAATCTATATTCCCAGTATCCCGAATGTGAATTTGGAACAGTAGAAGAGTTCAGAAAAAAGGTTCATCCTGAAGATGTAGATAACGCAATAAAATTAATAAGAGAGCCACCAGAAAAATAATTTGGCTGGGAGACCAGGATTTGAACCTAGATTGGCGGAGTCAGAGTCCGCAGTCCTACCATTAGACGATCTCCCAAACGTAAATCCCTTTTATTTTTGCGGGAAGTTGTTGTCAAGAGCAATAAAAAACCGACTCCCTCTCGTCGAGAGAGCCGGTCTCTTATTAATTGTTTAAGTCGATTACTTCTTTGCTGGTTCTGGAGCTGGAGCAGGTGCCGGAGCTGGCTGAGCTGCAGGAGCAACAGCAGAATCTGCTGGAGGAACTTCTTCAACAGCTTTCTTTGTGCATGAAGCCATTGACAGAACAAATGCAGAAATAGCAACTAAACTTAATACTTTTTTCATAATACACCTTCCTTCTAAGTTTTAATTATGAGGTCGACGATTTCCTGTCTCCTCTTTCCTCATTTTCGAATATAGTATTAACACCATACAACAGTTGGTCAATATGTTTTTAGGAGGAAAGACGGGGGATGTCAAAAAACAAAACTTATCTGAACAGGAACGTGCTAATGACGGGATTTACTTCCCGGTCCCCCTTGATACAAGCCTTTGTCCGGTCTATTACCATGTCCGCTGGGCCCGTCCTTGGCGTGATGGAAGGTGTGGCAGAAAGCCTTGCCAGCCTGCTTAAGGTGTTTTCTGGGTATTATTCCGATCTGCTGGGCAAAAGGAAGGCTCTTACGATATTCGGATACTTGCTATCCTCGTTATCCAAAATGCTGTTTTTCGTCCCTAATATTTTTGCTTTATTCTTTGTTAGGTTCTTCGACAAGGTTGGAAAAGGGGTAAGGACCGCTCCAAGGGATGCGCTTATTTCTGAATCAGTTCCCACAAATATTATCGGAAAAGCATTCGTGTCAGACGCGGCGCCTGGCAATTCAAAGGCAACGGCTCTCGGATTTTACAACACTATCGTCGGTATCGGGCTTTTGCCGGCTAGTTTAATTGCAGGTTTTTTATTTGTAGTAGCGCCGAGCCTTCCTTTTATTTTTGGCGGTGTTATGGCTTTGTCTGCAGTCGTTATACTGTTGTTCTTAGTTGATTAATTTTATCAGCGACTGAAAATATTTTGGCATCTCATGTCGCGGATACCATGCAAGTGCGAATTCTATTTTTGAATGTTTGTCAGGCATTAACTCGGCGAGTTCCTTGTTCTTAATATAGGGTTCTATGAATTTTTTTGATAGGACAGAATATCCATGTCCATTTATTAATAATGAGGCGAGAGCATCTGTGTTATTGACGTAGTGCCCCTCTTTTTTTGCAAGATATGCAAGCCCATACTTTCTTAACAGATCTAATGTAACCTTTTCACCGTAATCAAAATCTATAAGCTTTTCTTTTTTTAATACATCCTTGATATCCCTGTTCCGCCATGAATATGGACCAACCATTGTGTATATCTCTGGCTCGAGCATCTTTGAATCGAATTCATTGACAACGTCCAATGGTGACATCACCACGAATTGACATTCCCCGGATTTTAAATATCTGACAGGAGATTCGTCGTCGGTTATCTTGTACGTAAAAGAGACGTCTTTGAATTTTTCCAAGAGCTTTATTGAGCTTGGAATTATTCTGGACCTCATAATGCTGGACGACCCTGCTATTTGGATGTGTATGTTCTTTTGTTCTGTGTTCCCCTTGATCATTGGCAATGTTTCGCCTTCTATATCGAGCACCTTCTGGCAGTAAATATAGAGTGCTCGCCCTTCGCTCGTTAGCATCATCCCTTTTCTTGATCTTGTGAAGAGTGTTGCCCCGATTTTCCTTTCCAGGACCCTTATCCGTTGGGTTACACCGGTCTGCGTCAACCCGATTTCCTTAGCTGCGCCGTGTACAGTAGATCTCTTTACTATAGCGACGAAGGCATGTAGTTCTGGAGATAGTAAACTCATTTAAAATCATCAATACATTATAATAATAAATTATGCAATTATTATTTTTAAGGGAATTATTACAGTAGTTAGGTTGAGATCCTGAATAAACAAAAGGAGAGACCAATGAAGAAAAACGTACTCATTCTTGTAGCGCTGCTATTTTCTGGAAGTTTGTTAGCACAACCCGTGATCCCTGCTTCGAAATGGATGGGGCAAGAAGCTATTGAGAGCATAAGTCTTACATTTGTTGACACCAGTTTAATTTCACTATGTTTAGATGCTGACGACAACGGCACCATCTCCGTAGCAAAAGCATGGGTTATAAAAGTTATATGTGCAGCATGGGAGGGTGTATATGACCATGCGTGTACGAATGGCGTGATTGCCTTTAACGAAGATGGAACAGCAACATTGGATAAGAAGATCTGCAGTGAGCAGGATCGGGAAACATCAGATGCGGCTATTCAAGAATCAAAAACGAAAAAGGTTATAATTGTTCGTCGCACGGTAGACAATAGCCCATATACATCTCCTTTTGGTCACAACTTTCGTTAAATAAGTAATGTTATATGAAAGACTACAAGGGAGCTGCTCTTTGAGCAGCTCCCTTTTTATTGTTCCTTACATCAAAATGCAGTCCAAAGAAGTCCCGTGGTAAAAGCTGTGTCATACTGACTTGCTGAGAATCCAGGATCTTTTTTTGAAAGTTCAATTACGGCGGCTTTTGTGGCTAAAGGGCCTTCGCCGAATTTTTCATCCCTGTATGCGTCGCAGACTTCGTACACATCATCGCAGAGTTGCCTGACTTTGATGATAGCATCAAGGCATTCTTTTGTAGAAGCATTAGGTGCGAGCGATGTTATCTTAACAACCAGTTGTTCGTCCGTCAGTTTTTCATAGGTAAGGGGCGACCGTTTATCCTTAAATGCAATATCAAATGCTATATGCTTTACGTCCATTATTGCGCCGGTGTGGGAGCGTTAGCCGTTCCATCTGTCCAATCAGTAGGAACAGTCCAGTCAGACAGATCCGTGTTTGCAAAATGCACGCTGACGACACCCTGTTGTTCCAGGATTGTTAATTCCGGCAACTCATAAGTATAGAAAATGCGATTTGCTCTTGCGCCGTTCACAAAACACCAAACCTGTACAATATTTCCTGTCGCATTATAAAATAATGTAGCCATGTCCGTATAACGCTGAGAATACTGTCCCCATATCTGATCGGCCTGTGCGAATGTCACAGGAAAAGGATCTGTGTGCTGAACACCGAAGATCGTTGCTTTACCATCTACAGCGTTCCCGCGTTCATACCAATGCTCTTCCGTCATTGTAATGTATGAAGGGTATTGAAGAGAACTTTGCGCGCCTTCGTCCCAAATTGCTTTATTGGTGGCTGCTCCTGCCGCAGCTGTTGAGGCGTTAATTGCATCGAGAACTCTGACCATATCCCCATGATTTCCCGAGCCTGACCAGAATCCCATGTTAACCTGCGTACCTGATTGTCCGAGCAAAGGTTCATACGCTAGTGCCTCAGAATAAAGCTGCTGTGTGAAAGCATCACTCGCTGTAGAGGATATTTTGTCTGCCGGATTGGTGAAGATGTCTGTGTTGGCAATATCAATATTGCTTCCACAGCTAGTAAATAACAAAGAAACAAACGCCACGAGAACAAGAAAACTTTTTCTGAAAAGAGATTTTAATTTAAGGTTGATCATATCTTGCTCTCCTCTCCTTGTGCATGAATATTATAGAGGTCAAATTCTGTTTTTCCAACAGTAATTTACAAAGAGCCTCTCCTTAGTTTTGCTGGACCTGCTGTATAAAATCACATTCCTTTTTAAACAGATGCTTTTTGATTTGGATTTTCTCACCTAGTTCGATGTTTTCTTCAGTTTTCCTGTTATAAGTTGGCCAGTGAGGAAGTCCCTTACCATTTGGGTCGCCGGTCTTGGCAAAATTAGTCCAATAATCCAGCATCTGGTTGGATAATTTAATATCTACGTCGGTATAGCCAGCTTTTTTATTCATAGGTTCGAAGATATAAAATAACTCAGCTCCGTGAGAAGCTCCCAGTGTTTTACCAAACTGTGTGGGTGGTACTCGTGTGAAATGATACAGATAAGCTTTTGTGTTTTGTTTATTTTTAGAGCGGGCAACAAATCGAGTTGGCTCGATAAATATTATGGTTGCGACTAGGCGGTCAAAAGCTCCTCTAACATCCGCTGCTTTAGAGGCTGGGAACATGGCAAAAACCTCGTCGGAATGTTTTCCAAATTGTAGCGTTATCCATTTTTTGTAGTCAGCAATTGACATCGGCGCGTAAAAAAGTGTTCCCTCATTCGCATTAAAACCGAGGATCAATGGAACATCACGATTTTTGCCTTGAACGTATAATTTTTTTGGATCATCAGGGACAACATAACCGTCGGTTACTGGAGTAAAACCCATTCCGGACGACCACGGCAGCAAGGAGAAATTATAAACCTTAATAATTTCGTCGGCAGATTTGGCGCGCATTGCTGCTATTGGATCTATAGCTTTGTCGCAGTTGAGGACTTTAGTTAGTTTCTCACTTTCGATAATTGCTTTTTGCATTTGGCCGTCGGCCAATGGAATTAGATATTGTGATCCGTATGGTCCACCGCTTTCTAAAATGCCTTTATTGTAGAGCCCATCAGCGAGTGGACTTATCATCAGTAGTGATATCGACATTGATCCGGCTGATTCACCTAAGATCGTAACATTATTTGGATCACCTCCGAACGCTGCGATATTTTTCTTAACCCATTTTAAAGCAGTAAGCTGATCCATCATGCCGTAGTTTCCCATAACTCCTTGTGGTGATTCTGCTGCTAATTGAGGGTGTGCGAAAAAACCTAACGGGCCAAGACGATAATTAAAGTTAACGAAGACGACTCCTTTTTTTGCGATCATGGTTCCGTCGTACATCGAGCCTGAACCCAACGACCATCCTCCACCATGGATCCAAACCATGACTGGCAATTTTTCGTTAGAACTTTTTGCGGGAGTCCAAACGTTAAGGTAAAGACAATCTTCGCTAGACGTTCCAGTCATTTTAACGTGGCCTTCTGGCTGTGGGCAATAGGGTCCATAAGTTTCGCAGGTTTTTACTTCTTCCCATGCATCAACAGGCTCTGTGGCTTTCCAGCGTAATTTTCCTACCGGGGGTGCAGCATAAGGAATACCGAGGTAGATCTGCAAGCCATCGTGTGTTGTTCCGCTGATCGGTCCACTATCCAATTTAATTATATCGGCAGCAAATGAAACAGAAATGAGTGAGAGACAAAATAGAAAGCGCACTCCGTAAAAATAGAATTTCATGTTTCCCCTCCAGCGCGATTGTTAATTGATTAAATAGCACGAGAATCGGGATTTTGAAATAAAACTGGCGTTCCTTAGTAGAAGACTTTCGAACCGAGATCGTTGTGCCAGAGCTTTTTAGTTATTTGCCGAAAATCAGAAAGCTCAAGCCAGAATTAAATCTTTACTTTGCCCAATGACTGCGGAACCGCCGACACTTACTCTATCGATTTGTTTATCGGTTATTTCAAGTTTTACAGAAATTTCTGAAGGTCTGCCCATAGAATATCCCTGCTCAAAAAGCAAATCACTAGCTTGTTCTTTTGAGATGACGCCATATTTATATAAATAACAAGCTAAGGCTCCGTTTGAGGTCCCCGTTGCAGATTCTTCAGGGATGCCATACAAAGGAGCAAAGTTACGACAATGTGCAGTGGCGCCAAATTTTGATTCTAATGAAAAAGCATGTATTCCTATTACATTATATTTTTGGCTTAAAGCCGTTATTTTTTTGTAATTTGGATTAAAGCATGTAAGCACTTTTAACTCTTTTATAGGGACCAGAATATCTCTTAAACCAGTTGAGACAATTTGAGTTGGTAATTCTTCAATAAGATCATCAACGTCGATATTCAAACAATCCATTATTTCATGTCTGCTTATCTTTTCGTAGAATTTCGGAAGATCTTGTGTCATAAAAATGTTTTTATTTTCTACTTTTATATTTATTATCCCAATCTTTGTTTTGAGATTATATAATCCAGTTTTGATCACAGATTTGTCTCTTAAAAGAGAAAAAGCAGCTATTGTCGCATGTCCGCACAACTCCACTTCAGCGCAGGGAGTAAAAAATCTTATTTTAAAATCGGAGCTGTTAATCTGCTCAACAAAAGCTGTCTCAGAAAAACCGACCATCTTAGCGATTTTTTGCATTTCAACGTCTGAAAAAGCTTGCCCGATCACAACACCAGCCGGGTTGCCACCCTGTTTAGTTTTAGCAAAGGCATTTACTGTATGAACGTACACTTTCAATCTAGGCAGCTTTTGACCACTTGATGGCCGGTTTCTGCTTTTCTTCCATGCAAGAGCGCAGAAAGAAGTTAATCAGGTTTTGATAACTAATGTGATAATCCTTGGCCAGCTTCTTAAAATACTCGATCACCGGTTCATCGATTCTGATGGTGATTTGTTTTTTAAGCTTTTCTGCATAAGGATTTTTAATTGATTTACTAAAATCGTATTGTTTTCTCATAAACACTCCATATATGTTTTTTCTTCTTTTCTCATCGCCTTTCTAGCAGAGATGATCCTTATGACCTCATGTTTTGATTTGTAACAGTGACAAACTACCATGATCTTTAATTTGTAACTCATGCCTAAAATAACAAATCTTTCTTCATCCTCTGAATGATCAGGATCTGCCATGAGTCTTGCGTTAGGATCAAAGAACACCGTCTGCGCTTCTTCAAATGAGATGCCGTGTTTTTGCTTGTTGGTTGCATCCTTGTTATTGTCCCATTCGAAGCGGATCTCTTTCATAAAAATAAGTGTAGCATAATTAAGGTATAATTACGGTTCTTCCCGCTTGATGGTGGGTAAATAGAAAAAGACGGACATAGTTTTGTACGGTGCCTGGGTTAGAATTTAGTTGTCTAAGACTAATTTTAATC